>JAEEGL015190775.1_pt1 | contig 143992 bp, 126 predicted proteins | sample 9134231 | NCBI WGS metagenome assembly JAEEGL01 (sample SAMN16246548, study PRJNA631951) | gut metagenome | biome: gut microbiome; feature: rumen; material: fiber-attached | host: Bos | place: Iran: Karaj | collected 2018-10 | reverse complement strand
TTGTTTTTGGCCACCTCCAGGAACCCCCGCAGCGTCATGGGATCTCCCGTAGGAGGCTGTTCGCGAACTGCTGACATGACCGCGAGCCCCATGATACCGGAAGCGGTTGCCAGCAGGAAAGCACTGACGGTACTGACACGTCCCGCGAGCTGAGCTCCCAGAAGCATGGCAAGCACCTGAGAACCGCACTGGAAAAGAACGACACGGCTCATGGCTGCAGCCATCTCATCTCCGCGATAGCTTGCGGAATACAGCACAGAAAAGTTTACCCACGTCGCAGCCGTGATGCCCGACATCCCTCGAAAGATCAGGACTGCCATGGCAAGCCACTGAGGCACGGATTCCCGCCCCGCCAGGATCGCAACAAGAGAAAGGCCTGCAGATGCGGCCACGGAAAAGGCGAAGCCCGCTATCACAAAGGGTTTGCGCCTTTTTATGATGTCCGAAATGATGCCTAAAGGGATCCTCAGAACCATCTGAACAAATCCGTAACTGCCGGCTATCACACCGGCCAGGGCTTTTGTCGCACCTAACGTGTCTACGGTATAGCTGTTCAGAAATGAAGGATAAGTATAAACGGAAAACCAGAAAAGGAACACAGCGGCAGGAAGAAGCCAGCCGTGTTGTTTCGATCCAGAATTCTCACTCATGATAGTACCGCCGTTTTTCACAGATACCGTCCGACCCAATAACAGACCGCGGCGGGCACGCTTATCATATCACCATGCCCCGCAAAACTCAATTCTTCCATACGCCCATTTACGGGGTTTTTCCGTGTGGTTGGTACAAGAAGTCCCGGAACATAAAAAACGCTGTCTCATGTACAGCACATGGCTGTGACAGCGGTTTTCGGATTCATATTACGAATCTTGGTTTTCCGTATCCGGGATGTGTTCAAAGAAGTCATCGCATGCCTTGTCCGGTCCGACCGAAGTACAGTAGAGACCGAACTGTGCGTTTGAAAATGGGCCTGTATCCCGTACACGGTCATGCCAGCGCGGTTGGCTCTGATGTTCCAGGATCGCCATCTGTGCGACTTCGAGAGCCGACAGACCGTCGAAAGCATCCAGGGGCTTTCTCCAGTCCATCGTGATCGGATTTTTGGGATACAGATGCAGATAGAGCTTTTTGACCTGCCAGACGCCGTATTGCTCAGCAAGGTCGGGAAACGCCTCGGGAATGGCAGCCAGCCGCACAGCCCTGCGGACCGTTTCGGCGGTCAGCATATGAGCTCCGTGTCCATATTCCCCCTTCAGATCCTGCGCAGCCATAACGTCAGGTCTGTATCTGCGGATCTGTTCCACAAGATAACGCTGGCAGTCCTCGTCTGCCCAGTGTTCCCTAGCTTCCCGGAGCGAATAACAGCGAACATCCGGAAAACTACCGATCACAGGATACTGCCTCACGCCGCTGATCCAGAGCCCGTTGAGCAGTTCGCTGGCCCGCTGCCGAAGATTACAGGACATATAGACTACGACAGTGTCTTTTTTCATCTGCCCCGCATAAGTGGGAAGCACCCCGCCCATGAAGATGATCTCGTCGTCAGGATGAGCAGAAACGACCATAAGATCCGCTTTTTCAGGACGCGCTTCCCATCTGCGGAGCAATGGATCGTCAAAAGGTCCTGTGTCGTCGAAGACCCGAAGTTCCATAAGCCCGACGGGATCTGCATATAGGCGAACATGTCCGTATATGGGCATCCATCTGAGATCGGCGAACTCCTGATACCGATCTGAACCTTTTTCTCCTTCGGCCCGCAGGAATTCATCTCCCGATTCTGTAACAGCATAAACTGCCCAATGAGACGGGATCTTCAGGAAATCCATGAACAGTCCCCCGCATCGGGTTCCCTCCGGAAGATAGATATCGATGTATCTCTCTCCCTGTGCAGGATAGAATGCATCGAACAGTCCGTGATCCAGCGCCGCACGTATGGAGGCCCCGGACGACATCTGACCTCGATATCGGCACTGCAGCGTGATGTCATTCGCTTTTTTCGTCTGTTCTTCCTCAACGGAAAAAGAACCTTCTTCCGCACCTGCGGATAAACACAGGGAACACAGTACGCATATACATATGCAGAGTGCCGTCAGGCGCTTCACCCTGATCATGCCAAAACCTTCGCGAACTCCTGGCGTTTAAAACAGATTCCTGAAAAATTCAGCAATTCTCTGCCAGAATGTGGGGCTTTCGACCGGTGCGAGAGGCATAGGTGTGAAATCCGGAGCGGACGGAGCCTGTGTCACAACCGGCGTGATATCCGGCGCGGCAGTAGGCTGAGGTGTTGGAGTCGGAACAGGTGTAGGCTCAGGAGTCGGCACCGGAGTCGGAGTCGGTTCGGGAGTCGGAAGAGGTATGTTTTCGAACATGTCGTCCCCATTCTGATCCAGTCCGACAGTCGTATAGTAAAGCCCGAATTCTGCATTGGATGTTTTACCGGTATCCAGAACCTGGAAATACCACTTATGCTGGCTGATGTGTTCGCCATAAGCCAGTTTCGCGATATCCAGTGCAGTCTTCCCATCAAAGGAATCCAGAGGAATACGCCAGTTCATAGAGATCTTGTTCTCTTTCCAGAGATGCAGATACACTTTTTTGACTTCCCAGACACCGTACTTCTCATACAGATCGGGAAAAGCAGTAGGATCCATAGCCAGCTGGATCGCCTGCTGCACGGAATAGACCGTGAGCCGATGAGCGCCATGGCCATATTCTCCGTTCACATCCTGGGTCACGAGCACTTCCGGTTTGTAACGTCGAATCTGCTCTACAAGGTAACGCTGACAATCTTCGTCCTTCCAATATTTGCGAGCTTCTCCTATGGAGGTGCAGTACTTGTCCGGGAATGGGCCAAGCACGGGATACTGTCTTACGCCGCATACCCAAAGACCGTTCAGCAGTTCACTTGCGCGTCTCCGTGTCGCATAAGTCATATAAACGACAACCGTGTCTTTTTTCTGATCGCCTGCATAAGTGGGAAGTACTCCGCCGATAAAAATCAGTTCATCATCCGGGTGGGTAGAAACAACCATGAGGTCCGCTTTTTCCGGGCGCTCATTCCAGATCTTGGTCACTGAAGGAGCAAATTCTCCGGAATCATCATAAACGCGGAATTCCATCATGCTCAGTTTGTCCGAACGCAGACGAACATGTTCCGAAATGGGCATAAAACTCACATCAGCAAACTGCTGGAGCATATAGCTGTCCCGTCCGCCTTCTGCACGAAGAAACTCTTCACCGGAGTCCGTCACATAATAAACAGACCACTTGAAAGGAATCTCCACGAAGTCCATGTACAGTCCGGCGCATTTCACTCCATCGGGAAGAAACACGTCGATGTACTCTTCGTTATTGGCTGCAACGAATTTGGTCTCCAGATTGTTGTCAGTCGCCCTTTTGAAGGAACCTGCAGAAGATTTCTGCCCCTTGAACGTACATTCAGATGTTATATCCCGAGCCAGTGAAGGCTGATTGGCTGTTTGATCATCATCCCCTTCCGCCCAGGCAGGCAGGGTCATAGTAAACACAGTCAATACCAACAGGCACAGTGCAAGTATTCTTCTCGTTTTGTTCATGAAATCTCCTTGTCGCGGTTTTCTCCGCTGATTCATTTATGCAAGGGTCTCCGCCTTTCGGCGGTCCACTTCCCAGACGAGCACTTCACCGTTCTGATAACGGATGAACTCATCAATCATATAACGCGCCATCCTGTGGCATTCGGCATTCTGGCTTCCGGCGATATGGGATGTCAGGAACACATTCGGCAGTATGTAGAAAGGACTTCCCTTCACGGGCGGCTCAGGCCATGTCACATCCAGCACCGCCGTCAAATCCGGTCTCGTCTGAAGCACTTCGATCAGGTCATCTTCACGGAGGATCGCGCCGCGCGACGTATTGATGAGCGTAGCATACGGTTTCATCAGGGAAAAATGCTCTTTCCCCAACAGGCCGACAGTCTCAGGAAGCCAAGGAGTATGGACGGACACGACATCACTGCGCTCAAAAAGGGAACGCAGATCTGTCATCTCGACACCCAGTTTCTTTCCGGCCTCTTCAGAAACAAACGGATCGTAAGCCAGCACATTCACTTCAAAACTGCTCAGTGAATCTGCCACCATACGGCCGATCATCCCAAGAGAGACCAGCCCGACTGTGGACCCGTAAAGTCCCGGGCAGGCCTTAGCTGCAGGGATACCTTGGAAAGTCTCCCTGCTGCGGACTTCCCTTGCGTTGGCGAATGCAGCACGCAGATTGACGAGAATCTGTCCAAGTGTATACTGAGCAACAGGAACCGCATTCGCACCCCATGCCGAGAATACGCGTATACCGCGGTTCCACATTTCATCCGTCGTAAAATAGCGGATCGATCCGGCAGCATAGAATACTGCCTCCAGATCCGGCAGATGTGCCAGGAGATCTTGATCCAGAACCGGACAGCCCCAACCGGAGAAAAGATAACGGACACCGTGCAGAACCTCATCCCCCGCACGAAGCGATTCCGGATCCACGAACGGCACGGAACCGCCGACGAGGCGTTCCACGTCCTGTCTTTCTTTCGGCCCGTAAATCAGTTCAAAAGAGCCGGGGTTCAGGCAGTATATTGCTTGCATGAGAGCACCCTCCAGACAAAAATCCAATGATAATTATCTCACGAAGAACGTTTTCTTTCAAGATTCCTTCCCGATATTCCTTCACAACTGCCGAAAGGTTCGATTCGGTTCGTGTCCATTTTGGCCCCGGCTCTCCTTGTTCCTCTCTTATGAAATCGTTATAATAGATATATGGACACAAACGTCTGGTCTTTCTCCCCCGCTCTCGAACAGATCCGGAAATGGGCTGGCAGCAACGGCATTCAGCTGTACATAGTCGGCGGCTGGGTACGTGACAGTCTTCTGGGACTGCCGGCATGGGATGCCGATCTTTCGGGGCCTTTGCTTCCCGAAGCTTTGAAGCCGTTTCTTCCCGGGGACGGTTCAGTTACTATGACGCTGCGTGATGCCGGACTCGGCACTGTCGAACTCCATGCTCTCGGAGAAACATTCGAGTATACCGCATTCAGACGGGAAAGCTACCGTCCCGGAGGTGCTCACCGTCCAAGCAGAGTCGAGCTCGGTGCGACACTGCAGGAAGATGCCTTGCGCCGGGATTTCACTGTGAATGCGATCTATCTGGATCTGAGAACATTGGAACTTACAGATCCCAGGAACGGAATCCAGGACCTGGAGAGGCATCAGCTGTCCACTACAAGAGATCCGGAGTCCGTCCTGAATGAAGACGGTCTCAGACTGCTCAGACTGATCCGCCAGGCGGCAGAACTGGAGTTCTCACCGACATGCGCTGTTCGGCAGGCGGCATTGTCTCATATCCGGCTTTTGAAGGACATTGCTCCGGAAAGGCTGAGAGACGAACTGATCCGCATCCTTACGGCAGATCTGCGTCATCCGGAAAAAACATACAGCAAGAACCCTGTTGTGGCCGCGCTGTCCGATATGTCCGAATATGGTGTATGGAAGATCCTGTGCCCTGAAGCGGAGAACTGTGCGTCGGATCCGAGACTGATACGCGCTGTTTCGCAATTGAAAGCAGATCCCTCTCTCAGGCTGTGCGCTCTATGGCATTCACTTCCCGCTTCCTCACTTAGGGAAGCCTGTGGAAGTCTCAAGCTTACGAAAAAAGAATCTCAAACGGTCATGCAACTTGCTCCCCTTGCGACCGTTTCAATGGACACGCAGGGATTCTGTCTGCTTTGTGCATCTCTTGGACGTGACAAGGCCTGCTCCCTTGTCTCTCTCCGTGCCTGTCTTGCCAAGGAAGGCCTTTCCCCAGCGGATCCGGAGGAAAAGCATCTGCTTGATGAGATGATCCTCAGACATGTTCCTTTTTCCCTTAAAGAACTGAATCTGACAGGAGAGGATCTGATTCCTCTATATGGAGGCCCGTCTGAACGTATCGGTTCCGTTCTGAACGCCCTGTGGAAGCATACCGTCCTTCATCCCGATGACAACCGTCATGAAACCCTCATTCGCCTCGCGCGGGAAAAGGAGTTTGAATGTTGAAAAAACTCGAAGGCACAGTCGCCCTTTTTCTGATACTCGCTCTCCTGACTTCCTGCAGTTCGATTCCGGTGGACAGCCTGATCGGCCGGGAAGAACCCACTTCATTTCCTGTGCTCCCTGATGTGACTGCTGCATCCAGACCAGACAGAAGTCCCGAGGCTTATACGATGCAACTGGAGCATGCCTCCGGCAAAACGGTCACGATCGAAGATGCGGATGCCGCACGCCTTCTTCTTCTGGCTGGAGTGGATCTGAGCCAGCGCACGGAAGATAAGGGTTTTGTTTTCGCACACAAGGTAACTGTCTACGACGGTCAGCATCAGGCACTCGTCACATTTGATATAGCCGATGGGGGCGAACCGTATGGAAGAGATCCTGACGGGCAGGTGTTTTTCCTGCCGCAGTACTGCCAGAGCATTCTGGAAGCATCTCTGTGGCCTGAATATCTTTCCCTTTGGAGCGAATCTTGGCAATGGAATGGCGATACAGATGCGACAGGTGCTCTCGAGATCCGTCTTCCGTATTATCTCAACTGCTTTCTCGCGCAGACATACGGTTATGCTGATGCCTATTTCTCCACTTACAGACTCTATGAAGCCAAGAACGGAAAGCATCAGGTCACTCTCAACATGATAGCGGTCCGAAAGGCCTGCAGGATCCAGGAAAATCAGTTCAGCACGGTCTTTTCGGATTCGATACCCCTGCGTCTGACTCTCGATCAGTCCGTATCAGGATCCTGGAGATTATCGTCCGTCAGATTTGCGGATTTTTCCAAAGGCATTTCGAAAGAAGCGGTGCGGTCCGTCTTCTCCTACGAACTGACCAAAACCATTATGGATGATCTTTCAGACACACGAAGCATGGAAGAATCTCTCAACCTGCAGATCCGCAGTTATATGCTTCTGCATCGTCTGAACGATCTGGTTTGGGAGCCATGATGAACGCGTTTTCTTTTCTTTGCAATGAGATCGATACCCGGCTCGCACGCGGTGAGTCCGTGCGTCTGATCCTTGACGGACCGTGTGCGTCCGGAAAGACCACTCTTGCTGCACGTCTGTCGAAAACATATGATGCTCCTGTGATTCATATGGATGATTTCTATGTCCCATGGTCTGCAAAGACGCCTGAAAGGCTGTCACAGCCGGGAGGAAACGCTGATTGGGAAAGGTTCGAACAGGAAGTGACGATTCCGCTTCTTCAGGGGATCTGCTTCGAATACCGGCCGTTTATTCCGCAGAGCCAGAGCCTTGGAGAACCCATAGCCATAAAACCGGGGCCGCTGGTAATCCTGGAAGGAGCCTATGCAAATCACGTCCGTTTGAGAAGAGCAGGTAATCTTCGGGTCAAACTGACAATGCCCCTGGATATCCGTCTTTCGCGCCTTCAAAAACGAGATCCGGATCATTATCCCAGCTTTCTGACCACCTGGATCCCATTGGAAAACCTCTACTTCGAACAGATGGCTCAAGACGATTCCTTTGATTGGATATTGCCGGGTGATGTTTCGGAAAATGATGACGCTTAAACAAAAAGACAGGCAAAAAAATGTTCAACAAGTGGTAAATCATCTTGACCCACAGGGAAAATCCTTTTACAATAATATACATAAAGTGGAACCAAAGGAGAATCGCCATGGCTCATGAATTTGACTTTCTACGCACCAGATGGCCTAGGATGGCTGCTCTGGGCAATGATGCTGCACGCATCGCGGATGCGAGTCCGTCCGTATGTGTACGCACACTGAATCGCTACTGCGAAATGGCTGCCATCATGGCCATGGAGCAGCTTAAAATTTCTTCGATTCCGGATGATACGCAGGAAGAACGTCTGGACGCTCTTCGCACCAGCGGTGCTCCTTCGGAGATCCTTCAGAAATTCACGAATGTCATGAATGCCGTGCAGACCCAGTCGCCTCTCGGAGATCCCGATCTGGCTGCTGCTTGTGTGGCCGACTGTCAGGATATCGGCCGCTGGCTCATGCGCCAGGCAGACGGCGGTGTCTATGTGAAGCCCGGTTTCACCGGTCCCACCCCTCCGCCTCCCTCTGTGGCCGCCACCACGATCGCTACGCCCAGTGAACTGGGCACCTATAACAGGGAAGACAGTTCCTATGTGCCCGGTCGTGTGGAGATGTATCCTCAGGACAATCAGTCCGCTACGATCAACCGCGGACGCAATTATGAGGAATCCCGTCCTGTCTATGGTTCCGAGATGGATACGGATGAGCCTGAAAGTTTCCTTGACAAAGTCAAGTATTGGTTCACCCGCGGCTTTGGCAGAGTCAACTGGATCATTCTTGCCGCTATTGCTGTCGTGATCGTCCTGATCATCATCCTCCTCAGCACCCTCGGCAAACACGATCCCGGCGAAGCGGTTCCCTCCGCATCTCCGACTCCCTCCATGACGCCTTCCTATACGGTTCCTGTTGCGACTCTGGTTCCTACGCCCACACCTACGCCCGATCCCGCGACATTCATCGTCTATGCTGAAGAACTGCAGGAAGTCGCTGCTCCTTCTGACTTCGAGACATACTATAAGAAACAGTGGACAGCGAACCAGCATACCGATAAGTTCCAGATCGGAAGTCTGAGATACGATCACGGTCTCGGCATGTTCATCCGGAGCAAGAAGATCCCCGCCGGTCAGGGTAAATCTGAATCCGGCAGCCTGACCTATCAGCTGGACGGCAAGTACAGCCAGTTCATCTTTGACCTTGGCGCCGATCCGGGCTGGTCCTACGGAAACGCCTCCAAGAACGGCACCTTCCGCATCATGGTCTATCTGGATGACGCAGCGATCGATGCTCCCAGCTATGACAGTGATTTCGTCGACGGGACCTTTGAGAAGAAGGACATCACGGTTGACGTGACCGGTGTTCAAACCATTCGCATCCGCCTTATGCAGACCAAGGGTACCAAGGGCACTTTGAGCGTCGTTCTGGGCGATGCCCGCTTCATTCTGACGGAAGAAGCATGGCAGGAGATCAACAACCCCGGCGGTTCTGCCTCGGCTGCAACTCCCGCCCCTACGGAATCCACCGAGCCGGGAGCTTCTCCTGAAGTCACGGGCACGACTGCTCCGTAAACCAAGACAGTTCAAAAGCGCACCTGATGGTGCGCTTTTCTCATCTGTCTGTACCATTGACACGTATAGGTCAAACTCCTATAATTTGGAAATATGAATGACAGACTGATACGCACATCATGGGTCCTGGGTCCTTCCGCACTCGAAAAGCTTGCCGGCTGCACCGTTGCAGTTTTCGGCTTAGGCGGAGTAGGAAGTGCAGCCGCAGAAGCTTTGGCCCGAACGGGGATCGGGACCCTTCGCCTGATTGACGGCGACAATGTAGACATAACCAATCTGAACCGACAGCTTGTCTCCACAATCGACCGTGTAGGCTGTTCCAAAGCTGAAGCGATGGAAGCACGTATCCATGCCGTCGCGCCGGAAGTCTGCTGTGATACGCGTCCTGTATTCTACCGTCCAGGCGATGTAGAGCTGTTTCAGGGAGCTGATCTTGTGATTGATGCGATCGACAGTGTCAAGGATAAAATCGACCTGATTGTTTCCGCTCAGTCAGCAGGGATCACCGTCCTTTCCGCTATGGGATGCGGAAATAAACTGGATCCGACACGGTTGACCCTGGCGGATCTCTATGAGACTTCCGTGTGTCCTCTCTGCCGCGTTATGAGACGCGAACTGAAAAAGAGAGGTGTTTCCTCGCTGAAGGTCGTATATTCCACAGAAGAACCTAAACGGCCCTTTGCTCCCGAAAACGCGGGTTCGACCCCCGGATCCGTCGCATGGGTGCCTCCCGTTGCCGGTATGATCCTTGCCGGAGAAGCTGTACGCATCCTGACTCAGGAGATTAAATGATGAAGAAAGCCAAGCGAGTACTTTGCGCACATGATCTGTCCGGCATAGGCCGTTGTTCTCTTACAACGGCTCTTCCCATACTGTCCTCCGCCGGATTGGAAGCGTGTCCGCTCCCCACCGCGCTGCTTTCCACCCAGACAGGCGGAATCTCAGACTACAGCTATCTGGATCTGACGGATGAAATGCCGAAAATGCTTTCCCATTGGAAAAAGCTCGGCCTGTCGTTTGACGGCATCTATACCGGTTATTTGGGAAAACCCGCTCAGGTTCCTGTCCTCAAAGAAGCCATTGAATACTATCATGGCGCATTTGTCCTAGTCGATCCTGTCATGGGAGATGCCCAGGAGCTCTATCAGGGTTTCTCTCCCGAATACATTCCGGGTTTCCGTTCGCTGATGCCTCTTGCGGATCTCACAACGCCCAATCTGACGGAAGCATGTCTTCTTGCGGGAGTCGATCCCAGATTGCCTATGACTCCCACGCTGGAAACAGACCTGGCGTTTCGTGTTCGGGATCTCGGGGCCAAGGATGTCGTGATTACAGGAATCGCACGGGACAATGAGATAGGATGTCTTGTGCTCTCATCCGAACTCGATAAACCTGTGCTTCTGCTCCAGAACATGGTTCCCGGAATATACCATGGAAGCGGGGATCTGCTGGCCTGTATCGTCATGGCATCCCGCATGAATGGCCTCCCACTGCTGAACAGCGTGCGTCTGGCGCTCGACTTTACCGTTCGAGCCATTGTCCGCACTCGGGATCTGGGGATCGATCCCCGTTTTGGACTCGATTTTGAAAGAGACCTTCCCCGCCTTATTCACCGGATCCAAGGAGGGATACCAGAACATGAATAACACGAAAGATCATCCGATCCGCGTTCTCACGCTCTCAGCACTGTTTGCCGCATTGGTTTTCGTCTTTACGGCATTCATCCGCATACCCGGTCCTCTCGGATACATGCACCTGGGTGACGGCTGCATCTTTCTCGCTTCAGACGCACTCGGGCCTGTATCCGCCATCCCTGCAGTCCTGGGAAGCGTTCTAGCTGACTTTGCCGCCGGGTATCCCGTTTATATCCCGGTAACTGCAGTGATAAAAGCACTGATTGCCCTTCTGGGTGCTTTTGCACGCAAAAAGCCGTTTTTCCCCAGGCTGCTGATATTGCTGGGCGCAGAACTCATTATGGTCGCTGGTTATTGCCTATTTGAATTCCTTCTTTACGGATGGGGCAATGCAATTGCAGCAGTGCCTTTCAACCTTGTTCAAGGAGCTCTGGGCGTCGTTTTCGCTCTCCTGCTGCAGCCCCTGTTCGACGGCCTTCTGTCAAGGCTTAGATTCAAGATCTGATTCTGACGTAAAAAAACTTTCGGTTTAATACCGAAAGCTTTTTTCCGTTCTCTATCTATCTCAACCCGAGTCTCGTCAGATACTCGAAGCTGATCCTTAGCGACTCAAAAGGATCGCCCTTGCAGGTATCCTGCTCGACGATGTGATACTTTGCGCCGATCTCTCCACAGGCCTTCAGGATCTCTCGCCAGTTATGGTTCCCCTGCCCGATCTCTGCAAACGTTGCTGCTTTTTTCTCAGGATCGTAGACCATGTCTTTGAAATGCACGATATCCATCCGTCCGCCCAGCCGACGGATCCAGTCGGCCGGATCACCGCCGCCTGCTGCAACCCAGTATGTATCCATCTCAAACTGGAACGTTTCGGGATCAGTCGAATCCATCAGGATTTCCAGTCCCGTTCTTCCATTGAACTTGGCCATTTCAAAATTGTGATTGTGGTAAACCAGCTTCATTCCTGCGTCGCGGATCATCCTGGCCGGTTCGGACATCTCCTTGGCAAAAGCAAGGAAACCTTCTTCACTGTCCCGGAACTGTTCCGGCATGGCTCCCAAGCCGATGTAATCACAATCCCAGATTCTATGCTCTTCGATCAGCTTTTGGGTATCGTTTTTGATCCGATCATAACCGATATGCGTCACACAGATCTCAAGCTCATTTTCATTGGCATATTCCGCAAGAAGTTCCGGAGCGATCGGGCCCCATGCTGACATCTGCACAGCTTTGTAACCGATGTCAGCCACTTTTTTCAGGCTTTCCCGAATGCCCGACGGAGTCTGAGTGAAACTGCGCACCGTATACATCTGCGCAGCCAGCATGGTATTGCGTTTCATATCGTTTCCCCCTTACACAAATGCATCATAGATAGCTGCGACAGCTTTCTCGAAATCCTTGCCGTCCACACCTACGATGATATTCAGCTCGCTGGAACCCTGATCAATCATCCTGACATTGATACCGGCCTGTGCCAGAGCAGAGAAAAGCCTTGCCGACGTACCCGGTGTAGAGACCATGCCGTGTCCCACAGTCGCAATCAGGGCAAGATTGCCGGAAACCTCAATATGGTCGCATTCCGTAACTTCCTGCAGTTCACGGAGAAGCTCTTCCTGTACCGGTTCCACCTCACGGCTGTTCAGCACGATAGAAAGCGTGTCAATGCCGGAGGGCAGATGTTCGAAATTTATATTGTAGCGATCCAGGACATTCAAGGCGCGCATGCCGAAACCGACCTCACTGTTCATCATCGCTTTTTCCAGCGTGATGACTGTGAAATCCTTTCTACCCGCTATCCCGGTTACGACCAGTTCGCGGTCTTTGGGCACCCTGTTGACGATGAGCGTTCCGGGATCCTGCGGCCGGTTGGTGTTGCGGATATGGATCGGGATGCCGGAATGACGTACGGGGAAAATGGAATCCTCATGAAGGACATTCGCTCCCATATAGGACAGTTCCCGAAGCTCTCTGTAGGAGAGAATCGATATCGTCCGGGCGTTCGGCACGATTCTGGGGTCAGCCATAAGGAATCCCGAAACATCCGTCCAGTTCTCGTATACATCCGCGCTGACGGCACGCGCAACAATCGCGCCTGTCACATCGGATCCACCGCGTGAAAACACATGTACCTGTCCCTGCGGATCAGCTCCGTAGAATCCCGGTACCACGGCATTTCGTACTGAACCGAGCTTTCTGGACAGTGCGGCATGTGTTTTTTCCTGATCCAGATTCCCACGTTCATTGAAATAGATACAGTCCACAGGATCAACGAATTCGTATCCAAGAGCAGCAGCCAGAAGTTTTCCGCACAAATACTCACCGCGGCTTGCACAGTAGTCGCGGGATGCACCTGAAGCAATCCGTTCGCGAATAATCTCGAATTCATCTTCAAGACTCAAGTCCAGATCTAGCCCTCGAATGATATCGCGATATCGGGAAAAAGCATAGTCCAACACTTCATCGGCAGGCTTCCCATGAGATGCCAATGAATAAGCATGAAGCAGCAGATCCGTCACTTTCTCGTCTTCGCTGTGCCTTTTTCCGGGAGCAGAAGGTACGACGAACCGATTTCTGAGATCGGAGCGTACAATATCCAGAACCTTGCTCACCTGCTCCGCGTTTGCGAGAGAACTGCCTCCAAACTTTGTTACTACGACTCCCACTGCAGTACCTCCTTATCCCAATTCAGCAAACGGCATTCGAGATAGAACCGCTTGTCCTGCGCTTCTCCCATCGAAAAGCACTTCCGCGGAAGAGGCCCTCCGCTGCGTACGACGGAAAACAGATTTCCTTTGTCCAGAGCCGGAAGCAGAATACCTGCATTGCCCTCTCTGTCAGCCAGACCTCTCAGAGCTTCTTCACCATGGATGTATTCCTGATCAGACGGCGGGATGATCCTGTCCAGCACAGGCTGAAGAACAACCAGTGGAAGCGGAGCAGCATCCTTGTCTATCAGCAGTTCCTTTTCTCCATTGTGCCATATCCATGGCAGGACATGACTGCTGCGGGGATCCTTCCCCAGAACACCGAGATTTCTCAGTTCGCGTTCCACAGCTGTAAATACATACTCCGCGTCCACATGCATAAGCAGACGGTGTATAGGTTCAAAAGCAAGGGCAGGATCCCGAAGATTGACGATTTCAGCCAGGGCAAAACGGGCCGGATGGTTTTCACGTTGTTCCGGAGAAATATCCGTCTTGATCTCATCCCAGAAAACCTTGGCAGCTGCCAGAGAATGGTTTCCGTCCCCCACTGCAAACAGCATGGGGTCTTCGCCCTGCGATTCCGCCCACTTTTGCAGCAGTCCGGCGATAGCCTTTTCTTCCTTATCTCCGACCTTCCATCCGCTGATATGCCCTCCATTCATCATAAGAGAGAAATCATAGACAGGTCTTCCCTTCTCCGTTTCCTTCATGAGGTTCGCGATTTCCATTCCGGGATCATCCACAAGGACCATGACATGAGGCATTTCCAGAGCTGCTTCTCTGCGCAGCCTTACCCTTGCAGGAAGGCGTGACGCAACAGTCGCCTCCGTAGCGCGGATCAGGCTCTTGGAATCCGGCGAAAAGTCATAAGCTTCAAGATCGAGCATGGCTACCAGGCCGCGCCTCATCCCCGTCGTCGTTTCTCTGCAGACCCAGATCATACCTGGTTGGGTTTGTCGGAGCACGCCTTCCGAAAGATAACGGCGCATCGCGGGAGCTACTGCCTTTTCCCGATCGGACCTGTCAAGCCAGGCTTCCGGAAGCATTAACCTCAATGCAGAAGGTGCATCTCCGACGATCTTTTCTACCTGATCCCAGTATTCCTTCTGCGCGCTGTACTGATCACACGCTACGACAGACCATTTCTCCCATTCAGTGCCGGGTGCGGGGAGCAGTATTCTGGGTGTTCCCAGTCCATATCGTGTATTCATTCGGCATTCATCTCCATCATTTTGGCACGGATCTCATCAAAGCCTGAAAAGACAGGAAGCCCTGTGTCCCGAAGGCGCCTCTCATCCATGTGACCGCCTGTCAGTAACAGTGCTGTACAACGGATCCTGGATGCAGTCACGGCGTCATTCTCAGTATCTCCTATAAGAAGCAGATCTTCAGGTTTCAGCCCCAGTTCAGCCAAATGAGATATGGCAAGATGCTCTTTTCCCTCAGCCAGGTCATTGTCTACACCCATGATAAGATCGAAGCTGTCGGTCAGTCCGTACCAATCCAGCTGTTCCCTTGCAAGATCCTCTCTGGAAGCTGTCAGAAGGGACTGTGTGAAGCCTTGTCTCTTCACCCAGATCAGGAATTCAGCTGCTCCGGGACGAAGCTGTGCTTCTTTCCATCTCTTCTGATACTCAGCAGCCCATTCAAGAGCAAGAGATTCATATGACTCACAGCTGTAGTCAAAGCCGGCTTTGCGGTATGCTTCCTCATAGGGGCACCCCATGATAGACCTGAACCGTTCCAGAGACAATCCCGGCTTGCCGCGGCGGATCAGCATGGATGACGTGATATCACAGGACACAGCGGCATCCGCAAGAAGCGTTCCGTTCCAGTCCCAGATGACATGCTTCATATATGCTTCTCCCATCCTTCAGCTGTTGAATAGTGTTATTATAGGAGAAAAGCCGATCAAAATCCATCGTTCATTTGGACAAGAATCCTTTCAATTCCTCGCATTCCAACCAAAAATGGCAAAACCATTGTTGCATATACCTGAAAGAACTGCTTTGTGACATGATCAGAGCATCTTATCCGCATCAAAAACGTATCAGTCGGCGGCTTTCCGTTATTCTTTACACGAATCATCAAATCAGCTATAATGACATCGTATGATCGATGAGGAGGATGGGGCATGGATCCTAAGGCATTGTTTTCACTCAGTTATGGACTTTTTGTTCTCACATCCCAGGATATGGGACGTGACAACGGCTGTATTATCAATACGCTCATGCAGGTCACGAGCAATCCCAACCGAATACTGATTGGTGTCAACAAAACGAACTATACTCATGATCTGATCGTCAGATCGGGTCGTTTCAATGCCAGTGTTCTGGCACAGAGTGCGCCTTTTGAAGTCTATCGTCATTTCGGCTTCCAGTCCGGCCGTGATACAGACAAAATCGGAACCTGGCCCGATATCGGCAGGGCTTCCAATGGGATCACCTACCTGACCAGGAACGCCAATGCGTATTTCTCCTGCAAAGTAGTTTCCAGAACCGAGCTTGAGACCCATTCCCTGTTTCTTGCAGAGATTGAAGACATGGCGGTCCTTTCAAGTGAACCGTCTGTCACATATGCATACTATCATGCATCCGTCAAGCCCAAGCCTTCTTCCGCCCCTCTCCCTCAGGACGGAAAAAAGCGGTATCGCTGCAAAATCTGCGGTTATATACTGGAGGGAGACCTGGATCCGGATTTTATCTGCCCTGTCTGCAAACATGGCGCACAGGACTTTGAAATCATAGAGGACGCTCCGGCGTCAAAGAAAACGGAGGATAAGAACATGAAAAAATGGAAATGCCTGGTATGCGGCGAGATCGTCTACTCTGAGACCCGCCCCGAACAGTGCCCTCTCTGCAAAGCTCCCGGCGAAAAATTCGTCGAGGTCGTAGAAGAGGAAGAAATGACTTGGGCCACCGAGCATGAAGTCGGCGTTGCCAAAGGCGCTCCTGAAGAGATCATCGAAGGTCTGCGTTCCAACTTCACAGGTGAGTGCACCGAGGTCGGTATGTATCTCGCCATGGCTCGCGTTGCTTTCCGTGAAGGATACCCCGAGATCGGTGAATACTGGAAGACCGCTGCCTTTGAAGAAGCTGAACATGCTGCCAAATTTGCAGAGCTTCTTGGAGAAGTGCTGACCGACTCCACCAAGAAGAATCTCGAGATGCGTGTAGCCGCCGAAAACGGAGCAACGGCCGGCAAGTTCGAACTGGCCAAAAAAGCCAAGGCTCTGAACCTGGACGCCATCCATGATACGGTCCATGAAATGGCCAAAGATGAAGCCCGGCACGGCAAGGCCTTTAAGGGTCTGTTGGAAAGGTATTTCGGAAAATAATCCGGTACATGATTCAAACTCAGCGGAGCGGCATGATTGCCGCTCCGTTTTCAATTGAGCAGAAAAGAACGGACTCAGGGTCCGTTCTTTTTATATTGCCATTTTCATCCAGTTTATCTGCCGTCTTTGTACTTGTACAAAAGCTCAGTCATTATGATAGAAGTCTGCATTCATCGTTGTCCATCTTCCTTCACGCCCTGAATGCATCGATGTCTCAAGCCTTTCTCCGTCTTCCACCGTGCCTCCGATTCCAAAAACAGACTGGACATCACGCATCAGCGAAAGGTTCATCAGCATGACCAATTCGACACCCGTCTGCCGTTCTTCAATCGTGCTGCAAATGTACAGATCATCGCGGATCTTTATCTGATCGCATGGATTCGTCGCCATAAAGCACAGATCTGTGTTTCGAAAGGTCATGGCATATGTAAGGTAGCAGTAGGAAGAGAAAATGTATTTGATCCCCCTCCCTTTCGGACCAGAACCTGGACTGGCCCATCGGATAGCCTTACCGGTGAGATCGTTCGTATATGCAGGTTTTTCGAATTCAGGACCCGGGGAGATCCCATCAACGACACCAAACCGGATCGTGCGGACGACTTCTCGCGGAGCTGCCGGATGGCCGAGTGACGCATCAAACAGAACAGCATAACCTGACTCGAGATCCATGATAAGGTCCATGCATCCCGGAATCCCAAGCATACAGACATGATGCAAAAATAAGATCTTATCATATCCCTGTGCAGGGCTTACGTTATAGTATTCCGATCCCGAACGGCCATCACTCGTCTCATAAACCAGACAGTGCACATCTTTGAATGTGTAACTCAAGTGAAAACCATCATCAAAGGTGAATGATAAGTCTCTGCCCGCCAACGCGTCGGAAGTCACGAGCATCGGATCCCTGAGCGAATCATGCCAGATGGAAACCGTATCCGTTTTCCTTCCAAGATCCATAACTTCGTCAAGCGTCAAGAAACGCCAGCGTCTGTTTTTCCTCTGCAGCATGGTGAACACCAATTTCCCTTTCCGTTTATACTACATGATTATAATACGAACAGGATTTTTCAACAAGGCCGCGGAATTCTTAAACAAGTGCAATGTCAGTCTATGCATTGCCTTGATTTGCATTGACACAATCAACCATGCACGTCAAAAGCCACATTTACGATGCCCTATGCGCAGACAGCACTTCGCTGCATCATCATCTGCCAAACAGGAGGCCCCATGGAATTCAATTTCGAGCATGAAGGAAAATATCTTAAAAGGACAGACATCATTCTCGCCGGACGACAGTTTCGAATCGCCCTGGACAATGGAGAAGAACTGGATATACGCTTTGTCAGCGGTGACGTCGTGGAATGGCGGCGTCCCAACGAGCCGCTGCGTTGGGAGAAATACGGGTGTCTGCAAGCCGATGAACAGACGTTTTTCGTTGCTTCCGTCCTGTCAGGCATCGCACCGACAACCTGCATCACGATGGTTTTGGATCTGGAGAACTATCTTGTGACGATGGCAGTATCCAGGCTTGGATACTATCCGCTTCGTCCGCGTCTTGTCGTCGTAGATTACTTTTTCGGGGCAATCCGCACTGCGGACAAGCCGCTCCCTAAAAAACGTCACGGTTTCACAAGAGACCTGGTCGGCAAGAAGCTCACGTGGCACTATGCAAGCGGTTTTATCAACACACACATATATCCATCAGAACGTTATTGCCGAATCCGTCCTCTGACCGGGTCCAGGACGGCTGAAGAGGAAAAACAGATACAGCGCGAGATCCAAGAAGGGAAACGAAAGCCTGAACTACTCTATGAAGAACCGACGCGATTCATCAGAATCAAGGAAGGCATGTACCTGATCAGCTTCGTCGAAGACAATATGAATCGCAACGATCCTTCTGTTGGCGGCAACAATCTCATGATCCTGACGAATCTTAAACTCGGATTTGACTGCGGCCGCACTTTCGCCATGGGCAACGGGAGGCTGGAGCATGGATTCTTCCGCTCAAAGGGTGAAGTAACAGAAGAGAGCATCCCTCAAATCGAGAATGCTCCTTCTCCATATCGCATTCAGACTGAAAGAAAATGCGCAACTCTCTCTGATATCGGGCAATCGAGTGTTGCGAGAGATATACTTCCTGAATCACCTGACGGGAGACGTCGCTACACAGCTCTGCCCGACAGGGGGATTGCAGGGAAAGTGTTCCGTCTGCATCTTGACAGCGGGGATGAAGCTGTCGCTCATTTCATAACGGACGATACCCTTATCTTCGCAAAGAAAGGTGATCCTTTCATGAGTTATCCATGCAGCCCCATGCATTGTGATGATGGTGTCTGGTTCGTTCCTTTCATGCGCGGATCAGAATGTGTGACGCTCATACTGGATGAAGCACAAAACCTGGTAACTGTCCTGTATGCTGAAACATATGCCCGGTCCATGAGGCTCATCCGGCATCGAATCCTGTTCGGCGCAATCGTACAGATGAATCAGACTGAGGAGTTTCGTCGTCATGGCTATACAGATGATCTCGTAGGCAAGAGAATAACCTGGCATTATTCCCCCTATGTCAATATCACACATTGCTATATCACTGAAAACTACATGCGCAACTCTCTCAAGAACCAGCCTGCTCTACCAGAAGACGCACCGGAAGAAGCGGTATTCGATGTCAAGGACAGGATGCGCCGCTGGAAAAACATTTTCTTTGAAGAACCTGCACAGTACGTGCGAATCAATGAGCATCTCTACCTTGTGTGTCTAGGAGAAACCAACAGGAACCGCATGGATCCTATGCAGGGAGGCGGAGACATGGCCTTCGTCATCAATACACTGCGAATGCGCGACTACGGCCGTGGTTTCCGTCTGGAACCGGGACTGCCGGGCTACTCTCTTTTTTCCGTATATGGAGATTGGGACGATGGACAGGATATGATGGATATCGCAGAAAGTCCATACAGGATCTGAGTGGAAACAGCGCAGTCTGCATCCTCTTCTGCGCTCCTGCTGTTCTATGCTCTTCACAGACAGAAAAAAACCCTCCGGAGTACGGAGGGCTTTCTTTATTCAGGATGCTTATTTTGCAAGAGCCGATTCAACTTTCAGAACGGAGGCTTGATAGGCTCTCTGTACTGCCGCCTGATGATCCGGATCTATCTTGTTCGATCCGTGCGTACGGCTGTTCACGAAGTGCAGACAAATCTGTCCGGTCATATCGTTGCCGCCGATGGTATCGTATCCATGAGGCTGTCCATTCATGGACGCAGCGTATTTGTGTCCGTTGTAAATCACCCAGATTGCCCTGCGTGTCCAACTCCAGCGCATTCCGTAAACATGGAACATTACGTTTGTATCATAAGCTTCCAACGGCTCAACGTCAGCATGCTTTCCGCCGCCGGTACGCTTGACCTGGAACGAATAACCTGTATCCACATCCACGATCGTGAGAACCGCCTGTCTGGGCAATGCTGAATTCGCGGTGTCCCAGTCGATCAGTTCACACGCAATATCTTCGCCTTTGTCAAAGCGGAAAGTATCTACCGCATCTGCGGGAAGCGGATCCAGAAGCGTGTACAGCGTGCAGAGAGTATACTCTCCGGCAAGTCCGTCCGCAGTAAGTCCGACTGCTCTCTGGAATGCGAGGAGTGCTGTCTTCGTGGTAGAATCAAACGTTCCAGTGATGCCGCCCTTATAGAATCCCTTCAGATACAGCGCATACTGCATGTCTTTCACATGGACTCCTGTGGAACCAAGTTTCAGCGTCACATCAAAAGACTTGTAGGCAAAGGTATACGATACAGTCTCACCGGAAGACGGATCTTCTGTTGACGTCGGATCATCCGGCTGGACAGGAGAACTGCCTGCAAGAGCCTGATTCAGCGCAGCCAGTGTTTTGGGCCCCGCCACACCGTCAGCTCCGAGATGATTGGCTCTCTGGAATGCCAGAACGGCATTGTATGTGGCCGTCCCGAAATAGTTCGTTACAGCCGTCGAGGAAGAAAAGTATCCGAGATGTTTCAGTGCCTGCTGCAGTTTTTTGACGTTGTCATTCGTTTGTCCCTTACGCAGATACAGATTCGTATCGAAGACCTCAGGTACAGGGACCGGTGTTGCGGTGGCAGAAGGCGCAGGGGTCACGGTCTCAGAGGGAGCCGGTGTGGAATCCGGAGAAGCGGTTTCCGCCGGCGTTGTGCTGGGAGTCGGTGCAGGCACATACTGAGTGTTATTCCACAGTGAAGTGATCGTCTGCGGACCAGCCACACCGTCCGCCTGAAGTCCTTTATCGCGCTGATACTGCTGAACAGCTGTGCGTGTCGCGGCGGAATAATTACCCGTCACGGTATTGTCCATGAGGTATCCCAGTTCCTGAAGACGCATCTGGAGACGGCGCACGTTCTCACCGGCATTTCCGAAGCGGAGATACTGAACTGTCGGCTTCTGGACTGCCGTAACCGTTGCATCACCGGTCCCAGTGCCCTGCTTGGCTTTCCACAGAGAAGCGATGGTTTTGGGACCGACTTTTCCGTCCACACCGAGCCGGTTGTGTTTCTGATACTCACGTACTGCATTTTCCGTTGCCGCGTCAAACGTCCCGCTCACTTCGCCCGAATAGTAATTGACCTCTTTCAGACGTGCCTGCAGACGCTTCACGTCCTCACCGGTCGAACCAAGCTTGAGAAGAGTGCCGGAAGGACGCGGAATGGTCGTGTCCGACATTTCCTTGGGTGGAACCGGAGTGGGTACAGGATCCGAAGGATCATCCTGAGATGCAGGAGCCTCGGCTCCCGTTTTGAGATAATCCTTATACACATAAGCAGTAAGTCCGTCTACCTGGATCTTATACCAGCTCCCGTCAAAGCCAAGAACCTGCACAACAGTATTCTTGTTGAGCGTCTTGATGACTTTGCCTTTCGGAGCTTCCCGGATATTGACATAGCTTCCGGTAATGGTGCCCCAATCTTCCGCTGCTGCTTTTACGGGCATGACGAAAGGAAGGAAGGTTGCCAGGACGAGTGCCAGGCAGATCCAAGTCCGATACTGTTTCATCTTCGCTTCTCCCAGATGTTGTTACCTGTATTGTAGCCGAGAAGCCATGAATTGTCAATCAAAAAGAAAGCATTTTGTAACATATTTTCAATAATTTGTGCTGCCTGACATAATGATTTCCCGTTCTTCCAAATACATGCGGAGTTTGGCCAGATCCTGCAGATATATTTCGCCTAGGCTTCGGTTATAAATGATGCTGGCAGGATGATACAGCGGAAAGAGACAGAATGAAACCTGCGGCCAGATCACGGGGATCTCGATCCCATGTACAGATCCGATGACAGTCTTTTTATCGTCTGCGAGAGCCTGAAGAGGCGTATTCCCAAGCGTAACGACGACCAAAGGCTTTACGGCTTCAATCTCCCGTTTCAGAAACGGCAGGCAGTCATTGACTTCCTTTTTCGTAGGAGGTCTGTTGCTGAGGCTCCCCGTCCTTTCGTGGATCTTGACGGGACGGAATTTCACGGTATTGGTAATATACAGGTCCTTCCGATCCAAGCCAACGGTCTCAAGGAACTCATCCAGATTTCTGCCGGCTTTTCCAACGAACGGACGCCTCAGTCTTGTTTCTTCCGCTCCGGGAGCTTCTCCCACCATCATGATACGCGATCCGGGATCTCCTTCGCCCATTACGGGAGTAATCGTTCCTTTTCCATAACGTTCTTCCAGGAAAGAGGAACAGTCAGCCGCTATTTTCTCCAGTTGATCAGAACACTTCATCATCCTGAGCCTCCATATCCAGTTCCCTCAGTTTCTCACGCAGCATGACGAGATCGTTCCACGCGGCAACTTTATGACGTTCATCACGCAGAAGGGCTGCAGGATGATACGTCCCCAGAAGCCAGAATCCCTTTCTTTCGATCCACTTCCCGCGGACTGCACTGATCCGCGCATCGGGACTGATCACCGCTCTTGCTGCAGGTGTTCCGAGACAAACGATGATTCTGGGACGAATCAAAGCCGTCTGCCGTCTGAGATAACGCAGGCAGATCTCAGCTTCGCCTTCTGTCGGCGTCCGATTCTGTGGCGGACGGCACTTGACCACATTTGCGATATAGACTTCTTTTCTGTCCAGATGGATCGACTCGAGCATACGGTCGAGCAGCTGGCCTGCGGCACCTACAAAAGGACGGCCCTGCAGATCTTCCTGAGCACCAGGGCCTTCACCCACAAACATAACACGTGCATGCCGATTCCCCTCTCCGGGGACAGTCCTGTTTCTTCCTCTCCATAGAGGACAGAGCGTACAGCCTGCGATCTCGTTCTCCAGAGCAGTCCATTCAGAATCTTCGGACATGCAGGTACCTCCTCATTCATTTCATTTGCTGTTCTTATTCTATTATATCATGTGTACGGACACAATACCGCAGCCGAACGCCTGCCCTGTCTTCACAAAAACACAAAGAAACCAAAAAGAAAGTATCCACAGCTCAGAAGTGTGCTATACTTGATACAGCAATCGAAAAACCCGCAAACAGGAGCACGGCAATGATTCAGCAGATTATGACATCCCCTCGTCACATCGAATTCAGAGAGGTCGCCGCACCGAATCCCCTGCCCGGACAGGTCCTTATTCAAATCATGCGTATCGGTGTATGCGGCAGCGACATCCACGTCTATCACGGAACACATCCCTTTACGAGCTATCCCGTGACACAAGGCCATGAAGTCTCCGGCATGATCACGGAGCTGGGAGAAGGCGTGAAGGATCTGAAGATCGGTCAGAAGGTCACAATCGAACCTCAGGTCTTCTGCGGACACTGCTATCCCTGCATCCATGGCAAGTATAATCTTTGCGAAAACCTTAAGGTCATGGGATTCCAGACCACAGGAACAGCCAGCGAGTATTTCGCCGTAGATGCTTCCAAAGTGACTCCTCTGCCTGACAGCATGTCCTATGATGAAGGCGCTATGATCGAGCCTCTCGCTGTCACTGTCCATGCTGCAAAACGTTTCCCCGATATGGTCGGAGCCAATGTTGCGATTCTCGGTGCAGGTCCGATCGGTATTCTTCTCGCTCAGTCATGTAAAGCGTTAGGCGCCCATTCCGTACTTATTACAGACATATCCGATCTGCGTTTGTCCATAGCCGCTTCCGTTGGTGCCGATTATACCGTCAACACTGCAAAAAGCGACTTCGGCCAAGCCGTTCTGAATGCATTCGGTTCTGACAGAGCCGATGTGATTTATGACTGTGCCGGCAACGACACTACGATCAATCAGGCAATATCTCAGGCAAGAAAAGGATCTGTCATCATTCTTGTCGCAGTATTCGGAAAGCCTGCAACCGTGGATCTGGCCGTCCTCAACGATCATGAACTGGATCTGAACACATCGATGATGTACCGCCATGAAGACTATATCGATGCCATCCGTCTGGTCAGTGAAGGAAAAATTCTACTCAAGCCTTTGATGAGCCGTCATTTTGCTTTCAAAGACTATCTGGAAGCATATCGATATATCGACGCGAATCGGGAGTCGACGATGAAAATCCTGATCGATGTCGGAAAGGAGTGAATATGAACACGATTCCCCGTCCCGAACACCCCCGACCGGATTTCTTCCGGGAACAGTATCTGAATCTGAACGGCGTCTGGCAATTTGCTTTTGATGATGAGGACTTCGGCCTTTCGGAAGAATGGTTCCGTCCGGAAAAAACCTTTCCTTTGGAGATTACCGTTCCGTTTGCCTATCAGACGAAAATGAGCGGTCTCGGTCCGAATGATGAGATTCATCCGATCCTGTGGTATCGGAGGTCCTTCAGTATACCGGAAACGATGAAGGGCCGCCGTATCCTTCTGCATTTCGGCGCAGTTGATTACGCATCTTCCGTCTATGTGAACGGAAACCGTGTCGGTGAACACAAAGGCGGATATACTCCCTTTACATTGGACGTGACTCCGTATCTGAAAGAAGCGTCCAATGATCTGTGTGTACGGGTGGAAGACTGGCCGGACGTCACTCAGCCCAGAGGAAAACAGTACTGGGATCGCGGTGTCATGGGCTGTTGGTATACACCGGTATCGGGTATCTGGCAGACAGTCTATATGGAGGCGGTCGGCGTCTATGCGATCAGACAGATCCACATCTCCCCCGATATCGACAGAGGCATTGCCTCCGCCGAGATTGCTCTGGATAAAATGCCCGCGAAGGAACTGACGCTGTCGTTTGAACTGTCCTTCCGCGGCCGAACGATCAAGACACAGAAGGTATCCATGAACGACCGCCATACACGTGTCCCGATCGACGTGACGGAAAAAGGCGGTCTTACCGCTTTCCTTCCCTGGACACCTGAACGTCCGAATCTGTATGATCTCAAAGTCACGCTGCAGGACGAGAACGAAACGCTGGATTCAGTGAACACCTATTTCGGTATGCGTTCCATCGAAGTCCGTGAAGGCTGCGTATATCTGAACCACAGTCCGCTCTATCAGCGCCTGATTCTGGATCAGGGTTATTGGCCCGACTCCAATCTCACGCCACCTTCCGATGACGCAATCCGTCTGGACGTGGAACTGACGAAGCGTTTCGGATACAATGGGGCGCGCAAACACCAGAAAATCGAAGATCCCCGTTATTACTACTGGGCAGACAAACTCGGACTGTTAGTCTGGGGCGAACTGCCTTCTGCATATGATTTCACGGATGAAACGATCCGAAACTGGACACAGACACTCGGAGAATTCATAGACCGAGATTTCAACCATCCGTCCATCATAACATGGACCCCCATCAATGAAAGCTGGGGCGTAAGGCAGATATTCAATCATCCGCGTCAGCAGGAAACAGCCCGTCTTCTTTATCACCTGACAAAGGCTCTTGACGGGACCCGCCTCGTTTCCTCAAACGACGGATGGGAACAGACCGAATCAGACTACTGCGCTCTGCATGATTACGCTGATACAGGTGAAATGATCAACGAGCACTTTGAGGACCGCGGTTATGTGGAAGCCCACGGATGCACGGGCAAAGCCGCTTACGTAAAAGATTACTGGCCCGACGAAACACTCCCCTTCCTGATCACAGAATACGGAGGCATCGCTTTCACGAACATAGGGCTTCAGGGAGATGTCGGGGGAATGCAGACCTGGGGTTATCATGAGAAGGTCACAGATGAAGAAGCCTTCTTTGCCCGCTTCGAAGCTGTCACCGACGCAATCCGTGCCATCCCCTACTGTCAGGGATACTGCTACACACAGCTGACAGATGTGATGCAGGAGATCAATGGTGTCCTGACCCCAGACCGTCAGCCGAAAATGGATCCCGTCCGGTTCGCATCGATCAACCGAAATCCAGACGGCCGATGATGCAGATAAGGATTCAGATTCTCGCCGATTTATCTGACTCGACAGACGAAAGGACATGTTCCCATGAAATGGACGCTCGATCAGCTGAAAGCCGTATACCGCGGAGCATATTCCTTTGAGGAAAAGGAGGAAGGCTGGCTCGCTTCCTTCCAGTATACAAAGCCTCAAATGGACTACTTCAAAGTGCTTCGTGAATTCTTCTATGACCGCTGCATGGCTTCCACAGCCAAAACGCTGGAGTTTTTCACGGAAAGCACATGCTTCTCACTGGATTACCGTATCATCTGGGAAGGTTCTCAGGATTCATTTGAACTCGCAGTCGACGGTCTGATCACAGATATAAGATATGTCAGGGATCTGGAGAAGTGCGGCCGGCTCACGTTTTCTCTCCCCAAAGGTCGCAAACGGATCACATTCTATCTTCCTGCTGATGCCACTGTTCTCATCCGCGAAGCGGAAACGGACAAAGAGATTCAACCCGCGGAGCCTGGAATCCCCGTTCTTTGGCTGGGTGATTCTATTACCCAGGGATACGGTCCCCTTCGTTCGGCCGAGACTTACGTAAGCGTCGCGCAGCGCGAACTGGGATGGGAAGTCCTGAACCAGGGAATCGGCGGATACGTGTATGATCCGGGTTCTATCATGGAAATGCCCGGATACCACCCCCAAAAAATCATCGTTGCTCTGGGTACTAACCAATACAGGAATGAAGATATATCTCCGATCCGGGTATTCTACAGAAAACTTACCGAAATCTACGGAAGCAGGATACCGATTCTGTGCATCACGCCTATCTGGCGTGATGGAACTGCCGAAGAACAGGCCCGTATGGTTGCGTTTACAGAAGAACTGCTCAAAATCGTATCGGAGTATCCACAGATTCACGTAGTCGATGGTTTCCGTTTGGTTCCGCACAGAAACGAGTATTATCTGGACGGTCTGCATCCCAATACGCTCGGATGCGAGACATATGGAAGGAATCTGGTCAAAGCGATCCACGAGGCGGGATTCTGACCTGAAAACAACAGGCGCTGCCGAACGAAACCGGCAGCGCCTGTTTTATACAATCCGCATCGCACCTACTCTTCTGCGGATTCCTTAAGCATACGATCCAGAATATCGGCAGCCCGATATGCAATCATAGGGCATGGCCTGCGTGCATAGTACTCCTGAGTCCGTTCCTCCGGTTCAGGCCCCTCCTTCGTCTCCACGTCTTTCAGAAGGTCCCTGCACAGCAAAGCACCGTTGGCTTCGCGGAATCGTCTGGCATACTCCTGTACGAGCTTGTAGTGACGGATCTTTGCATTCCGGTCATTCGGATCGGAGTAACCCCGTGCGTATCCGAGGATAAGCACGGCAGCGCTCATCGTACCGCAAACTTCCCGGAGTCTCCCGAACCCGCCGCCGAAAGAGGAAGCGATCCTCGCAGATTCGTCCCTGCTCAGTCCGGTAACATCAGTAAAAGCGCAAAAAACCGCCTGAGCACAGTTATAACCTTTCAGGAACAGGGCTCTGGCTGTCTCCGGGTGATTCATATGATCCACCTCCTTGACCTTTCTGCAGTGATTCATTCTAGCACGGCTGACACCATTTGTCAGCCATTTCACAGACAGGCAATGCCCGTATGGCAATCCTCAGCCTATGCAGCAGAGTGCTCTGCCTCCCTTCCATTTTTCAAACTGAAAATTCTCTGTTCCGTGCATTGAAATGCCCAGATATACATGATAGAATAACTTAGATGGTATGTCTTCAGCAAGCTGTCTGAAGACTCCATTTCAAACACTTACATTCTAGCGTAATCGCTATAAGGAGGTAGGCATTATGCAATATTCCCGCGAAGTTGAGGAAATGGTATGCGTGGCCAAAGGCCCGAACCATGGCCCCGCTCCCATCCCTGAAGAGGGAAAATGGATCCAGGCCAAAGAGATCAGCGACATTTCCGGCTACACGCACGGCATTGGCTGGTGTGCTCCCCAGCAGGGCACCTGCAAACTCAGCCTGAACGTGAAAAACGGTGTGATCGAGGAAGCACTGGTGGAAACGATCGGCTGCTCCGGCATGACCCACTCCGCTGCCATGGCCGCTGAGATCCTTCCCGGCAAAACCATCCTGGAAGCTCTGAACACTGACCTCGTATGCGACGCCATCAACACCGCCATGCGCGAACTGTTCCTGCAGATCGTCTATGGCCGCACCCAGTCTGCCTTCTCTGATGACGGCCTGCGCATCGGCGCCGGTCTGGAAGATCTGGGCAAGGGCCTCCGTTCCATGGTCGGTACCATGTACGGAACCAAGGCCAAGGGTGTCCGCTTCCTGGAAATGACGGAAGGCTACGTGACCAAGATCGCTCTGGACAAGGACGATCAGGTCTGCGGCTATCAGTTCCTTTCCCTGGGCAAGATGATGGATGCCATCAAAGCGGGCAAATCCCCCAATGAAGCCTATGAAGAGAACATCGGCACCTACGGTCGCTTCAAAGCCGAGGACGGCGCGGTCAAATGGATTGATCCGCGCAAAGAGTAAACAGGAGGTGCGCAATTATGGCTCTGTTTGAGAATTATGACGGTCGTATGCCCCAGATCCAGCCGATCCTGGACAAATATGGCTTTAAGGATTTTGACGAAGTCAAAGCCTTCAACAACTCCAAAGGCGTAGACGCCTATAAGATCGTAGAAAGCACTCAGCCCATCTGCTTCGAAAACGCGAAATGGGCTTATGAACTCGGTGCCGCCATCGCCCTGAAGGAAGGCGTCAAGACTGCTGCTGAAGCTGCCCGTATGATCGGCATCGGCCTGCAGGCCTTCTGCATTCCCGGTTCCGTAGCAGACCAGCGTCAGGTCGGCATCGGACACGGCAATCTCGGTGCCCGTCTTCTGGAAGAGGATACCGAGTGTTTCGCGTTCCTCGCCGGTCATGAGTCCTTCGCTGCTGCGGAAGGCGCCATCAAGATCGCTCTGAACGCCAACAAAGTACGCACCAAGCCCCTTCGCGTCATCCTGAACGGCCTGGGCAAGGATGCGGCCATGATCATCAGCCGCATCAACGGTTTCACCTATGTGCAGACCAAGTATGATTATCTTTCCGCTGACGTGAAGGAAGATCATGCTCTGACCATCGTGAATGAGACCCCCTATTCCACCGGTGACCGTGCCAAGGTCCGCTGCTACGGTGCGGATGATGTCCGTGAAGGTGTAGCCATCATGTGGCATGAAAACGCTGATGTTTCCATCACCGGCAACTCTACCAACCCCACCCGCTTCCAGCATCCCGTTGCCGGAACCTATAAGAAAGAGCGCTGGGAAGCCGGCAAGAAGTATTTCTCCGTTGCTTCCGGCGGCGGCACCGGCCGTACTCTGCATCCCGACAACATGGCCGCCGGCCCCGCTTCCTACGGCATGACCGACACCATGGGCCGCATGCATTCCGATGCTCAGTTTGCCGGCTCTTCCTCCGTGCCTGCGCATGTTGAGATGATGGGCTTCCTGGGCATGGGCAACAACCCCATGGTCGGCGCGACTGTGGCTGTGGCCGTGGCAGTTGAAGAAGCTCAGAAATAACATATTTTCCAAAGTATATGGCAAGTGATCCGAATAGGGTCATGAATACCGCAAAACCGGTCCGGGTTTCTCGGACCGGTTTTTTGATCTTGCAGCGGAAATACAGCAAAACGGTGCAGCCGGAAAAGCGCACCGTTTTCATTTTCAGATATGGGATCCTGTCTTTTCCATACAGGATCGTTCATTTTCGGCTTCAGATCTCAAAATCGCAGGCGACTGAACCGCTGCGGACCTCATGCATTCTCTTTTTCACGGGCATATGGACAGGGTGAGTCTGATATGCATCGAAAGATTCGCGGTCCCTGAACAGAGTGATGAGCGCAAGGTCATAGGATCGTTCACTGTGAAGGATATCCTGACCCGCTTCCAGATCGATTAGCCCTTCTATCCGGCCTTTCATACCTTCAAAGTTACGGACAAGCTGCGGGATCTCCTGTTTGTATTCTTCTTTGATCTTAAACAGCACGATGTGTCGGATCATGTCGATTCTCCTTTCTCCAATCATCCGATTCTTGTCCATTATAGCAAAAGACAGCTGGGCCGTCCAGCAGTGTACGTGCCCGGATTCGGTGTTCCGGTCTTGTCTGGACAGATGATGGAACCGTCGTTTTTTGTGATCTGAAATCCATGCTTTTTCGGGGATTCTAGGTTTACAAAAACGCCATAACATGATACGATCAGTAGGATGAGTTTTTATATATAAACGGTCTCTGCCCACGGATCAAACCGCTTGATATGAAAACGAAAACACGTTGTAATAACCGGAGGAGGCGAGGTCTTTATGCGCGACACGTTCCGCGGCGGGGTTCATCCCAACGACCAGAAGCGTCTGGCCAGGGAAGTACCGCTGCGCAGCTTCGATCCCAAGGGCGAAATGGTATTCCCTGTAGCCCAGCATATCGGAAAACCTGCCAAGGCGATCGTCAAAAAGGGCGACGCAGTACAGGTCGGTCAGATCATAGCTCAGGCAGACGGGTTTGTTTCTGCCAACATCATCTGTTCCTGTTCGGGAACAGTCAAAGCCGTTGAAAAGCGGCGGATCATCTCAGGGGCGATGGCCGAATGCATCGTCGTAGACAACGACGGACTGTTCACCCCCATCGAAGGGCTCGGACAGGAAGAAGACGCATCTTCTCTGTCCAACGATGAGATCCTGAACCGCATCCAGGCTGCAGGAATCGTCGGTCTGGGCGGCGCAGGTTTCCCCACCCATGTCAAACTGAAGCCCCGTGATCCCGAGGCGATCCGCTATGTCATCGCAAACGGAGCCGAGTGCGAACCTTATCTGACCTGCAATGATCAGCTCATGCGGGAAGAACCCAAAGCAATCGTGGACGGCATCAAACTGGTCCTCCGTCTGTTCCCCAATGCACGCGGTTATATCGGCATCGAAGACAACAAGCCCGAAGCCATTACTGCCATGAAATCGGCCTGCGCTGGAGAGGACAAGATCGACGTTGTCGTGCTCCGCACCAAATATCCTCAGGGCGGTGAGCATAATCTTATCACCGTGATTGCAGGCGTCGACTATCCGGTAGCCAAGCTGCCTGCAGATGTCGGCTGCATCGTGGACAACGTTGGCACACTCTATGCGATCGAACGCGCAGTCGCTCACAACGAACCCCTGTTCCGTCATGTCCTGACTGTCAGCGGCGACGCCGTGAAGAAACCCGGCAATTTTATAGTCCGGGACGGTACTTCATTTGAAGAACTTGTTGAGGCCTGTGGCGGTCTTAAGGATAATGTGGATCTGAAGAAAGCCCTCTCCGGCGGTCCCATGATGGGCTTTGCTGTCGGCAGTCTCAAGGTCAATGTTCAAAAGACGACCAACGGCATCACGCTCCTGGGAAGCGATCCCGCCGAAAAGGCTCAGGCTCAGATGACAGCATGCCTGCACTGCGGACGCTGCACTACGGTTTGTCCCGCCGGGCTGCTTCCTCAGCTTCTGGCGGAAGCGGCGGAAGCCAAAGACTACGAGCGTTATGAAAAAAAGCTCTACGGTCTTGAATGTGTAGCCTGCGGTTCATGCACCTATATCTGCCCGGCCAAACGTCCCCTGACACAGACCTTTAAGCAGGCAAAAGCAGAGATCACAGCAATCAAACGCGCCGCGGTGGCGCAGGCGGGAGGCAAATGATGAATATGACATTGAATCTTTCCTCCGGTCCGCACGTCAGAGATCGTTGGACCACGCGGTACATCATGCACGTGGTCTTCCTGTCTCTCGTTCCCGCTGCAGCAGTCGGCGTTTGTGTCTATGGGCTCAAAGCGCTTTGGGTGATACTCGCATCCGTACTGACAGCTGTCGCCACGGAATTCGTGTTTGACAAACTCTGTCACAAACCGGACACGTGGAAAGACGGAAGCGCATTGGTCACAGGTCTTATGCTGGCCCTCACCCTCTCTCCCGATACTCCGCTGTATTGTCCGATCCTCGGTTCCGTTTTTGCGATACTCGTCGTCAAGTGCGCCTTCGGCGGACTGGGCAAGAACTTTGTGAACCCGGCCCTGGCTGCGCGCTGCTTCCTGCTCATCTCCTTCTCCGGAGCCATGACGCGGTTTACGGTAGACGGTGTATCAGCAGCCACACCCACGGCGGAACTTCTGGCCGGCCGTGCCGTCAACGTCACGGAGATGTTCCTTGGGACTTCCAACGGCATCATCGGTTCTTCCATCCTTGCGCTTCTCATCGGAGGGCTTTTCCTCTGGTCGATGGACATCATCCATGGACAAATCTGCTTCTCCGTTCTCATCGCCTTCACGCTGATCATGGGGATCTTCGGAGGACAGGGGTTCGATCCCGCATTCCTTGCCGCTCATCTGTGCGGCGGCGGAGTCGTTCTCGGCGCGTTCTTCATGGCAACCGACTATGTGACGTCGCCTGTCAGCCGTCTCGGACAGACAGTCTACGGAGTCCTGATCGGTGTTCTCGGAGCTCTGTTCCGTATCTACGGATCTTCCGCGGACTCGTTCTCCTATTCCATCATCATCGCGAACCTTTTCGTTCCGCTGATCGATACTTATATCATCTCCAAGCCCTACGCCTTCCGGCGCAGTGCTCTGGCGAAGCTTTCCGGCGAACCGGCCAAGCCTTTCCTTCAGCGCATTCCCAAGCCTGTGGTCGCTCTCACGCTGATCGCACTGATCGCAGGCGTCGCCCTGAGCGGAGTATTCTCCATGACGAAAGATACGATCGACGAGCAGAAGGAAAAAGCCGCCTGGGCCGCATATCAGGAAGTCGTTCCCGGTGCCGTCACGTTTGAAGCCGTTCCTGAAGCTCAGGAGATCAAAGGGCAGATTTACGGGAATGATTTTGGCCGCGTCACGATCAATGAAGTCGTACGGGGGCTAGATGATTCTGGCAATACCGCCGGTTATGCGATTGCCGTCACATCAGCTGAAGGCTATGACGGCAACATCGGTCTTTCCGTGGGTCTTACATCTGACGGTACGATCAATTCCATCTCCTTTACGGAACTGCATGAAACGCCCGGAAAAGGTTCTCTTGCGGCCGAACCCCTTTTCAAGGATCAGTTCAACGGACGCAGCGCGGCTTTCCTGAAGCTTCTGAAGGATGGCGGAAGTTCGAAGGACAATGAAATCGACGGAATCTCCGGCGCCACCATCTCCTCCAAAGCGATCGTGAACGCAGTGAATGCCGCTCTGGACTTCTTCCACAGCATGATCAAGGGGGCATAAGATGAACAAATACATTGAACGTCTGTATAACGGTCTGATCAAGGAAAACCCCACCTTGGTCCTCATGCTCGGTATGTGCCCGACGCTAGCTGTTTCTACCAGAGCCATCAATGGTATCGGCATGGGGCTTTCCACAACAGCCGTACTGATTCTTTCCAACCTGGTGATCTCCTGGCTGCGCAAAGTGATCCCCGATCAGGTGCGTCTCCCCAGTTACATCGTGATCGTCGCATCTCTGGTCACGGTGACTGAACTCCTTATGGAAGCGTATCTTCCTTCGGTCTATGAAGCGCTTGGCATCTATATCCCGCTGATCGTAGTCAACTGCATTATTCTCGGCCGTGCGGAAGCCTATGCGAACAAGCATACGCCTGTGCTCTCCGTAATGGACGGCCTTGGTATGGGCCTTGGATTCACGATTGCCCTGACTCTGGCCGGTCTTTTCAGAGAGGTTCTCGGAAACGGAACCGCATTCGGTTATCAGATCCTTCCCAAGTCCATGGATCCGATCGGCATTTTCGTGCAGCCTCCGGGAGCCTTCCTGGTCATCGCTTTCTTCATCATCATCATGAATGCCATAGGCATCAAAACGAGACAGCGTCAGCTGGTCGAACAGGAATGCGACGGTAACTGTGCTGGATGTTCCCTGGCCTGCGACAGCAAAAAAGAGGAGGTTGAAAGCAAATGAAAGACTTGATCCTTCTCATCATCGGCGGAGCACTTATCAACAACGTCGTACTGAATCAGTTCCTGGGCATCTGCTCCTTCCTCGGCGTGTCCAAATCGATGAAGCCTTCCGCCAGCCTCGGCATGGCAGTCATTTTCGTCATGACGATCGCATCCGCTGTCGCCAGTCTCGTATATGACCATGTCCTTGCTCCTCTGGGTATGGACTATATGAAGACGATCGTCTTCATTCTCGTGATCGCAGCTCTTGTACAGATCGTTGAGATGTTCCTGAAAAAAACATCTCCTTCCGTCTACAAGGCCCTTGGTATCTATCTCCCCCTGATCACGACCAACTGTGCTGTTCTGGGCGTAGCTCTGACCAATGTGCAGAACGGATATAATTTCCTACAGTGTGTCCTCTCCGGCTTTGGAACAGCCCTTGGCTTCACATTGGCCATCGTTCTCCTTGCCGGTATCCGCAGCCGCATCAATGAAGAGGACCTTCCGGCTCCTCTCCGCGGCGCTCCGATCGTTATGATTGCAGCCGCCCTGATGTCCATTGCCTTCATGGGTTTCGCCGGGCTGTCGTTTTAGGAAAGGAGGCTGAAACATGAACGGAAACATCATTCTCATCACGACCGTCGTCATCACTCTGATCGGCGCAATCGTTGGGATCGGCCTCGTCTGGACCGGCAAAAAGTTCCATGTAGACGTTGACGAACGGGAAACAGCCGTCCGTGAATGCCTTCCGGGAAACAACTGCGGCGCCTGCGGTTTTGCCGGATGCGATGCGCTTGCAGCCGCTATTGCAAAAGGAGAAGCTCCTGCAGGCTCCTGCCCCGTCGGTGGAAAACCTGTCGCGGAAATGATTGCCGCAATCATGGGAACAGATGCCGAAATGGCTGAACGGAAAGTCGCCTTTGTACGATGCAAAGGCAGCTGCGGAGTCACAAAGAACCAAGGCAATTATGTCGGTGTCATGGACTGCCGCAGTGTTGCATTGAACGGTCTTTCCATCACCGACTGCGATTTCGGGTGTCTCGGACTCGGTTCCTGTGTATCTGTCTGTCCGAACGATGCAATTCATGTAGTCGACGGCGTCGCCGTTGTGAACGAACGCAAATGTGTGGGCTGCGGTCTTTGCGCCAAAGCCTGCCCCAAGGGTCTGATTGAACTGGTACCTGAAAGCCGTCGCGTTAGGGTCCAGTGCTCCAACCGGGACCGAGGCCCTCAGGTCAAAGCGGTTTGTTCAGCAGGATGCATCGGCTGCATGCTCTGTACACGTCAGTGTGAGTTCGAAGCCATCACTGTCACCAACAATCTCGCGCATGTGAACTATGCCAACTGCACTTTGTGCGGCAAATGCGCCGAGAAGTGTCCCGTCAAGGTCATTACCGCCCTATAAGGAGACTGAGGAATCATGGAAAAAAGAAATCAGGTTCTCAAGCTTGTGATCTCAGCCCTGATCGTTGCAGCTGTCGCACTTCTCCTCTCCGGTCTGTTTGGCGGCGATATCCTCTACCACATGAAGAACCGCGGTGATCTGGGCCCTCTTTCCAGAGAAGATATCACCTATCTGGATGTAGATGCACCCACACCTTCCAGCAAAGACGGAACGGTCAATGCGCAGGACTGGTCTGAGATCTATCCGTATATCGTCGCTACGATGGGAGCCAACAAAGACAACAGCTACGTCATTTCCTACCTTGAGCAGGATCCTTATCTTGTCGACATTTATCAGGGTTACGGTTTTGCCAAAGACTACGGATCCGCCAGAGGTCATGAATATTGTCTCGAAGACGTTGCCAAAACGGAACGTCCGCATCCCATGGCCAACTGTCTGACGTGCAAGACCCCCAACTTCACTAAACTGGTGAACGATCTGGGTGTTTCCGCATATACCATGGACTTCGCTGAAGTCCTGGCAAAAATGGAAGAAAATGTGTCCTGCTATTCATGTCATGGCAATGACCCCGGCAACGCCGGTAAGATCACGATAACCCACAGCTATGTCACGAAAGCTCTCGGCGCCAATGCCGACGCAATCGATCCGTCTGTTCTTTCCTGCGGTCAGTGTCATATTGAGTATTATTTCACTCCGACGGACAAGGAAACGATGATGCCTTATTCCGGAAAAGATACGATGACCCCGGAAGCGATACTGGACTACTATAACAATATGGTCCTGCCTGACGGCACCGTTGGCTTCTATGACTGGGAGCAGCCCGGCACAGGCACCCACATGCTTAAAGCCCAGCATCCGGAAATGGAGACCTTCCTTTTCGGAAAACATGCAGGCGTACTGAGCTGCGCAGACTGCCATATGCCCATGGAGATGGCAGACGACGGTACTGTTTATCACAGCCACGTTCTGGTAAGCCCGCTCGAAAACGAAACGCTTCTTTCCACATGTGCTCAGTGCCATGATGAACCGGATATGAAGAGTTATGTTCGTCGGATTCAGGAACGGGTCACCACAAGGGAAACGGAAGTCGGCAACAAACTCTCCGCTCTCAAAAGTGCTCTGACCGCTGCAGTCGACGAAGGCAAAATGAGCGAAGACGAACTAAATCAGGTCCGTACACTCCACAGAGAAGCTCAGTGGTTCTTTGATTTCTGCTATGTGGAAAATGCGGAAGGCGCTCATAATTCCGACCTTGCCTTCCGTTGCCTGGATACTTCAGAAGCCAAGATTGCTGAAGCAATGGCTCTTCTGGGACAATAGAGCATTCATCTGGGCAGGAAGCGTTCACGCATTCCTGCCCATTCATTATGCAATCGGAATGGGATCATGTTGAAAAAAATCTGGAAATATCTTTCCTCCATGCAGTTTGCTATTCTGCTCCTGCTGATTCTGATCGTCTCATGCGCGATCGGAAGCTTCATCACACAGGGACAGACTTTTGAATGGTATAAAGAAGCCTATTCAGAACGAGCCGCTGCTCTCATCATCGCGACCCATATGGATGACCTTTATCACAGCCCATGGTTTCTGGTCATTGCAGGTTTTCTCATTGCCAATCTGCTGCTCTGCAACCTGATCAGAGCTCCTCAGCTATTTCGCCGATTTAAGGATGAACAGAAAATAGACAAGGCACTGTCCGAATCTGTAACATGCAGCTTTCATTCAGTGGATAAACCGGGACCTGTCTTTGCGGCACTCTCGATGCCCAAACCGGTAAAGGCCGAAGCGGATGGCAAAAAGATCCTGTTTTCATCATCGAACAGAATCGGTCTCTGGGGAGCGTGGATCTGTCACCTTGGTGTCGTTCTGTTGATCCTCGGGTTCGGACTTGGACAGATGACCCATGAGGATTATTCCCTATACGGTGTATCCGGACAGTCAAAGCAAGTAGGAGACACATCGTACATCTGCTCTATAGACAGTTTTCGCGTGGAACTGAGGGATGATGATACTGTATCTCAGTACAGGGCAGACATCACCGTGCACGATTCATTGACAGGGAACAGTCAGGCGGCAGAGATCAGTGTAAATCATCCCGCCTCCCTGTTCGGCTATAAGTATTATCAGAATTCCACAGGATGGGCCGCTCGTGTAAGCGTAATCAAAAACGGATCTCTCCTTCAGGAAACAGTCCTCTGTGCAGGCGAATCTCTGACCGTAATGGATCTTCCTGAACTCATCCTCCATTTCAATGCGCTGTATCCTGACTATGTATTTATCGACGGTCGCGGCCCAGCGAGTGCTTCCGGCGCCCTGAACAACCCGGCCTATCTGTACACGCTTTACTATAAGGAACAGCTTCTCGGCATGAATGTCCTTATGGAAGGAGAAACGATCACTGTCGATGATTATGAGTTCCGTTTTTCGGAGCCTCAGAACTATACGATCCTTCAGATCAAGAGAGATCGTTTCACTGCCCTCGCATTCGCTGGTGGCATTCTTACACTTCTGGGTATTTTTCTTGCCTTCTATCTCCAGCCCAGGAAAGTCTGGGCTGTTCAGGAGAATGACGGATCCTGGACTGTTTCCGGTCTGAGTATCAAAAGCAGTGCTCTGTTCCGGGAGCAAATGGAGCAAGCCATCCAAAGATCCCAAAACAGCAATACTTAAGACATTCGATCAAACAGGAGAATCAATCCCATGCTGAAAATCGAAAACACTCTGTTTACCGCTGTCATGCTGCTCTACTTTGCATCCATGATCCTGTATTTTGTTTTCATTGCCGTAAAAAACGACAAGCTTTCCCGTGTCGCCATCCTTCTGCAGGCAGCCGGACTTGTCCTTCATACTGCTGCTCTCATCTGCAGAGGAATAGGCGCCGGAAGGCTCCCCATGACGAATCAGTATGAATTCGCAACCAGTTTCGCATGGGGGCTCTGCCTTGTAAGCCTGATTTTCACATACAGGTTCAAATTCCCGATGATCGGCGCTTTTTCTGCTCCCGTAATCTTTCTGATTATCGGTTATGCTGCGATGCAGAGTCGGGAAGTCAAAGCTCTCATGCCTGCGCTTCAAAGCAATTGGCTGGGTTTTCACGTATCCACCGCAATCATTGCATACGGGGCTTTCGGCGTCTCTTTTGTCGTTTCGCTCATTTTTCTTCTGCGGGAAAAGATGCAGGACAGGAGTTTCTGGGATCGGCATGTGCCTGAAAAAGAAAAATTGGATCTTATATCCTACCGAAGTGTTTGTCTCGGACTTCTGTTCCTCTCCTTCTGTATCATCAGCGGATCGATCTGGGCAGAACGTGCTTGGGGCAGTTATTGGTCATGGGATCCCAAAGAGACATGGTCTCTCGTGACCTGGCTGATCTATGCGGTCTATCTCCATCTGCGTATACGCCGCGGCTGGAAAGACAGATCGGCCGCATGGTTTGCCGTGATCGGTTTCATCTGCGTCATATTCACCTATATTGGGGTCAATACGTTTCTTCCCGGTATCCACAGTTATAAGTAGGCTGAGATCTTTCCTTATCTTCAACAAACCCGGAGATTGTAACATCAGCTGCAAAACCTGATTACTGAAAAAGGAAAAGAAATCATCCATGAAGGTCAACTCAGAAAAGCGGGGTTTTCTCCGCAGCGGCAAGCCTTTCTTCTGGTTAGGTGATACCGCCTGGCTTCTGTTTTCCCGGTTGAATGGCAACGAGATCGACCGGTATCTGCGCAATCGTGCCGAGAAAGGCTTCACCGTCATCCAGGCTACGTTGGTACATGGCATCGACTATGCGGATCCGACAGGTGAAAAAGCATTGATCCTGAACGATTTTTCTCATCCGGATACAGGTTCCCGTTACTGGGATCATGTAGAAAAAACGATCCGCCTGGCCGGCTCGCTGGGGATCGTCATGGCGCTCCTCCCCGCATGGGGCAGTTTTGCGAAAAACGGAACACTCAACACAGACAATGCGAAAAGCTATACCCGATTCCTTGCGGACCGATTCGGTCAATATGAAAACGTCCTGTGGCTTTTGGGGGGAGATGTGCGCGGAAGTGATGCTCCTGAAACGTTCAGCGTACTAGGCCGGAACCTGAAAACTCTTTGCCCAGACCAGCTGATCGGCTTCCATCCTTTCGGCCGCTGTTCTTCCAGTCAATGGTTCACAGGTGCTGACTGGCTGGATTTCCACATGTTCCAGTCAGGACACCGTGACCGCAGCCAGAGACGTCTGCACGCATGGGATGACGCGGTGCCGGAAGAAGAGTGGATGGGAGAAGAGAATTATCTCTATGTCTTCCGAGATCTTCAAAGAGATACGAAGCCCACACTGGACGGAGAACCTTCCTACGAGGGCATTCCTCACGGCCTTCACGACCCCAGCTGTCCTTACTGGACAGATCGGGAAGTCCGCCGCTATGCCTGGTGGAGTCTGTTGGCAGGAGCTGCCGGTTTTACATACGGTCACAATGCGGTCATGCAATTCTGGGACGGCAGCACTCACGGTGCATACGGCGTGCGGGAAACCTGGGATAGAGCTCTGGATGCGCCCGGCGCTTTCCAGATGGGACATCTCCGCCGTTTCATGGAATCGATACGCTGGCAGGAAGGTCATAATGCCCAGGATGTCCTGCTGGATGACTCAGGGAAAGAAGATGAGAGAAATCTGGCATTTCTGACACCTGTATCCCTTTGTGTATACAGCTATACCGGCCATCCGTTCGCTCTGAGCCATTCACACCGGTTTTCCCGCTCCCGCGGATACTGGTATGATCCAGAAACCGGACGCAGCCTGCAGGACTTATCTTCCAGAGACGACCTGATTTCGCCTCCCATGGAAGGCAGAGACTGGTTATACGTGCTTCCTGTGGGATGATCCGGACAGTATACCCAGTCTTTCACACCTTCTATCAGAGCTCAAACCCATCAGGAATGCATCGAGTCCGGCCTTGTTTTCTCCGTTCGTCGGAACCGCAAGGACCTGTCTTTCCGTTTTGTCTCTTGATACTGTTTCCGAGCCTCTTCCCTTCTTTTGCGTCTTTCCTCACGTTCCACATTTGCGATCGCTTGTTCAGCCGTCGGATCCGAATACCATTTTCTCATTTTTCTTTCTCCTTCTCAGATGATGGTCTGCCGAAAGAAGAAAGAAAAAAGAAGAAGCTTCAAACAGCTTCTTCTTTCTGCTGGTGGTGCTTACTGGACTCGAACCAGTGACCCCATCGATGTGAACGATGTGCTCTACCAACTGAGCCAAAGCACCGCGCACAATCAGTGTGCCTGATTATTCTACCAAAGTAAACCAGGAAAATCAAGCCCCATTGTCAAAAACTTTTCTCCGTCATTGATTCGGACAGATGCTTCCGCACGGAATAATCCGTTCTATTCATCCTGAGGGCAAAGCCGGAACACACCGTATATGCTGCCCAACATCAGAACCACAGACAGGATCATCAATGTATAGGACCTAGAATAGGAAGCATAACGCTGCACGTCGTACTCTCCGAGTTTCCCGATACCAAACAGCGATATGGCAAACAAAACCCAAAACACAGCATGTGCTTTGCTGAAACCTCTGGATCGTATCGATTTTCTGCTGTAGAAAATGAGAACCGCGAGCGCACAGAGTCCCGCAAAGACCTGAGCAATACTGATAAATGCCGAATACTGGTTCAGATCCGTCAGAAAGCGGAAATGCATCAGCGGAGAATCATAACGTGTGGAATCAGTCACAATCTCCACCGCACAGTATAGAAGCAGGCTCCATCTGGCTACTTCCCCTCTGCCGATCCGGATCTTTTGATTGATCGGCCGTCTGCAGCAGATATAGACAAACAACGAAAGAAAAAAGATCAGGTTAAAAGCGATCAGGAAAGTAGCAAGGACCCACCGTTGATTTCCGGCTGCATCTGTCTCCAGTACAGCAAAGGGCAGATGCTGAAACCTGCTCTGTGTGACCTGCATGAGGCCGCGGCATGAATCGTTCCATGCAGCACTCAGGCGAAGAAAAGAAATCAGCAGGAGCATACCCGGCGCGGAACAGTCCAGAAGTTCCCATACGGACGGTGCCATTCCCATTCTGTACACCAACCAGGCTGCAAGCCCCGTGCCGACAATCAGGCCCGGAAGAACATAACTGCCTACCGAAAAATCCGAGAATGCCTCCAGAAAGCCCGAATAAGTCTCGGAATTGAAATACCAGTGAAGAAAACGGGCAAGGAAGCCACCAATCAGGAATCCGAAAAGATGCAGTGCCAGGGCACCCGTTATCCGCTTATGACGGGGACGGTATAAAGAAACAGTCATCAGCAATGACAAGAGTGCCCCCAGTACGGTCACAAGGGAATCCCAACCGATCCGAAGGGATCCAAGCATCAACAAGTTCGTCATATGATCATCCCCCCTGAATAGAGCGTTCCTTCTCGGGAAGCGCGCTGGCGAAATAAATGATGTCGCTTACTGCCCTTTCAGCTCCGAAATCGATATAATTGTAGGGCTCTCCCCGGATCACCAGCTCCCCTGTCTGTCCTCCATCTAGGCAGTATGCTGTCTTTACGGGGAACTCGGCATAATGCCTGGCAAATTCATTGACGGTCCATCGGGCTGCTTTCTCACCGTGATTCAATGAAAAATACAGGTAATGGAGTTCGTCTATCTGACCGATTCCCGCTCTGGAATAACCCTGAAGCGCTTCACCGAGAGGATACCAGTTTACTTCCTGTGCTATCCCGTCCTTTACGAGGATGGGACCGAAAGCCAGAGAAAAGCTGACCTCATGTTCCTTCATGAAGGCTTTTACTGATTCTTCCGTATGAGTTTCTCCCTGTTCGATATAAACAAAGTCGCCTGCAGAAGTAATGAACAGCGAGGGAATGCAGTTATACTTAAAGTAATTCCGATAAGCAGAACCTGTATTGAAACGGCACAGTTCCCCATTGTATGCTACGATGCCAAGATCCCTGAATCCGTAATAATCTGCATTCATGGCAACCACCGCATTCACACTTTTGGAAAGATCACTTGCAAACTGGGCTCTTCCCGAGCCGAATTTATCTCCGGCCAGTTTCCTTCTGAACTGGGACGGATCAGCGACCTTGACTTCAGCCAATGTACAGCTGCAGCCGTCTATGACTTCCTTCCAACATATCATAAGAATCGTTTCATCCAGATAATACTGGATATCTCTGCGGTGATATCCTGTATAGAATTGTGCGTCAGCACGGAAAGCAACTTCTTCATCTTCCCGAAGAAGGCCGATCTCCCTTGCCCTATCGATCACTCTGATTACGTCCTGAGGGCTGTCATTTCCTGCAGATCCATAAGCGTCTGCTACAGGAGCAGGTGCTGCGGCCGCGTCGGGAGCGATCGTATAGTGAGGCGGTTCCGGCGTCGGTGCAGGCGTAGGGATCGGAGTAGCAGTCGGTTTTTCAGAACGCACCGGTACAGGCGTAGGTTCCGGAGTTCTCTCCGGAGCAACTGTCACAGAAGGGGCTTCAGTCGGGTCAGGCGTTGCTTTAATCTCGGGCACACCTCCGGGATGAATATTGAAGGCAGCCCAAATCAGACATATGCATAAAAGAAGCGACAGTATGCTGTCCATTGCCGTCGTTTTTTTCCTGTTTACAGCCTTTGAGGAACTTCCTGAGCCACAGCGTGACGCCATTGTCCGGCTTCGATCAGACTGTTCCCGATTCTGCTGGCAATCCTTCATTCGATACTCCCAAACAAAAATACCGTCCCGTTTGCCAGAATACGGTCTCCCGATTCCTTGCGGCATAGCGGAACGGTTTCAAGTATACTGCAATTCAGACAGATTGACAATCGAATTCATCTGCGTTTCATACTGTGCAATGCCCTCAGGCCATCCTAATCCAGAGCTAGAATCGCAGCTTTCAGTGCTTCAATCATCGACTCCAGAGGAAGACTGGGATATCTGTCTCCTGCCTGTTCGGGCAAATAGGGCAAATGGATGAATCCGCAGCGAACATTCGTACCGCGGAAACTATAGAGCATCGTATACAGCAAGTCGTTGCAGACATAGGCTCCTGCGGAAAGAGAAACAGTTCCGGGGAGTCCCGCTTCCCGGATCGCTGAGGCCATTCTCCGGACGGGGACCGTGGCAAACAATGCATTATCTCCTCCTGGCACGACCGGAGTATCCTCGGGACTCTGTCCCGCATTGTCCGGGATCGACGCATACCTCAGGTTGACTGCCAGCATCTCCGGAGTCACAGCTGCACGTCCGCCTGCCTGTCCGATACAAAGAATAACATCCGGCTGGAACACTTCGGCCTTCTCGAGTGCGATCTCTCCCGCATGTCCGAATTCGACCGGTATGAGGCATTTGAACACCTCATAGCCGCCTATCCGATCCGGAAGTCTAGATACTGCTTCCCAGGATGGATTGATCTTATCGCCTCCAAAAGGAGCGAATCCGGTGATCATCAGTCTTTTCATGCTGTTCCTTTCCGACTCATGAACTTATAGACCTTATGAAAAAGGGAGGCAAGCCGCCTCCCCCGGGTCATGTTTTATTGTCCCGCCAAAGCCATATCTTTTACCCAGACGGAAGGCGATGCGATGCCGGACCCGTCAAAGCGCAGGTCATCGGCCACAGCGCAGATGTTCTCCAGAAGACTGTAGAAGTTGCCCGAGACCGTCATCTGCTCCATGGGACGGCTCTTCTTTCCGTCCACGATCTCATATCCTTCACAGATCAGGGAAAAGTCCCCGGATGTAGCGTTTGCTCCGGCATGGAGACCGTTTACGTCTGTGATCACGAGACCGTTCCCCATTGCTTCCTGCAATTCGTCAAGGCTCTTCGTACCGGGCCGGATGAAAAAGTTGATCGGCGCTACCGTGACCGGTGATGCCGTACTGCTCTTGTATGCATTTCCGGTAGATTCAACACCCGCTTTGGCAGCCGTCTTCAGGTTGTGCAGCAGAGTCGTCAGAACACCGTCCTTTACGACTGCTTTGGTCCTTGTCGGCACACCTTCGTCATCAAAGGGACGAGAACTGAAACCATTGGGGATCAGCGGATCATCCATGATCGTCACACACGTGGCAGCGATTGCATCCCCTTCTCGGCCGTTCAGCTGAGAAAGCCCCTTCTGTGCATTTTCGGCGGAGAAGATCCCACAGAAAGCAGCCAGCAGGCTTCCCATCGCATCCCGTCTGAAGATGACGGGATAAGTGCCGGAAGGCAGCGGCGACGCTCCGACCATTCCAAGAGCTTCCTTCACTGCCGAACCTGCGACCTCTTCGACGTCGACTTCAGACGGATCACGCGTCAGCGCAAATTCATATCCTCCGATAAAGCCTTCGCCGTTTGGAACGATGGGCATGACCATTGCCGCAAGCATGCGGTCGTCATAATGGACTTTCAGTCCGCGGCTGTTCTGGATATAGACATGGCCGCCGGTGGTTGAAACCGATGCGCTGTTTACACGGGCTACCTCGGGATGTGCCAGAGCAGCTTCCTCCAGTTTCCTGGCCAAAGCAATCTTTTCCGCTGCTGTCATAGACTGGACAGCAGCCGTATTAAAAGTCATCTTCTCATACCGCCCGGAGCCGTCATACAGAAACTGAGGTTCATCAGAATCCACGACCTGCGCGTTCTGAAGCGCTTCCCGGATCAGCATGCCGATTGCATCATCGTCCAGAGCACGGGTGAACGCATAACCAGCTTTTCCGTCCTGAATGACTCTGAAACTGACGGTGCGGGAACTGTTGACCCGGTAATCTTCTACAGCGGCCTTCTGCACCGAAACCCGAAAGCTGTCGGATTCAGTAGCATACGCTTCATAATCCTTAAGCCCAGCTTTTTCAGCTGCGGCAAACAGGGCATCCATAAATTCTTGAATCTGCATCATCTGCCTCCTATTTCCGTCCGCCTACAGTGATCTCGCTCACGCGGATCAGGGGCTGGCCCACATCGGCGGGAATGCTTCCGGAAAGAGAACCGCACATGCCCTGACCGGTCAGCATGTGTTTTCCGACTCTGTCGATTTTCCAGAGTATTTCCGATCCCTTGCCGATCAGAGTTGCCCCGCGCACGGGAACTGTGATCTTTCCATCCCGCACAAGATAGGCTTCATTCACCGCAAAGTTGAAATCGCCGGTCAGAGGATTCACGGAACCGCCGCCCATGGAAGCGCAGTACAGTCCATCGCCCATCGTTGAAATGATCTCATTGTCATCATCCTCACCGGGAGCAATGAAGGTATTGCTCATTCTCGATGTAGGCGCAAAAGCATAATTCTGCCTTCTGGCACATCCGTTTGCTTCAAGCTTCAGTCGCATTGCCCCAAGCCTGTCGACGAGATAGCTTTTCAGGATACCTTTTTCGATCAGTACGTTTCTTCTTGTCGGCTGTCCTTCGTCATCGATATTTCTGGACCCCCAGGCGTTGGGCATCGTACCGTCATCAACAGCAGTCACACGAAGATCGGCAATCTGCTGTCCGAGTTTCCCACAGAATACGGAATTGCCTTTGCCGACAGACGTCGCTTCCAGTGCATGTCCGCAAGCTTCATGGAAAATCACCCCGCCGAATCCGTTTTCGATCGCTACGGGCATGCGGCCTGCCGGACAATAATCGGCATGAAGCATTGTTACTGCCTGGCGGGCTGCATTTCTGCCATCGGCTTCCACGTCCAGTCCGCGTATGGATTCGAATCCGGCATTGAAGCCTGGACCCACATGCCCTGTCTGGGTCTGACCGTTCGAAGATGCCACAGCATACTGATGCAGGCGGATGCGCGTACGGTCATCTTCTACCCACAGTCCCTGAGAATTGGCGATCAGAACGTGCTGCGTCACATCCGAATAGAGGACCTGTGTCTGTGTAATCTCAGGAGAATATGCTTTCATGGCAGCATGACCTGCGCGGAGAAAGTCCAGTTTTTCAGGTGTAGCCACGTTATAAGGCCATTCCCTTACAGGATGGTTTTCTGTCAGAACACGGTGCGCCAGCACAAGATCCGGCACCCTGACCCTGTCGCTCGCAACAGCCTGTGCTGCCTGTTCCGCTGCAGAAAGCAGACCTTCCAATGAAGTATCATTTGTATAGACATATACGGTATCCTTGCCTTTGAAGACACGGATCCCCGCTCCATGATCTCTCCCTGCGACTGCGTCCTCAAGCGCGCCTCCGATCATGGTCAGCGAGTTGGTGCGTGCGTCTTCCGCATACAGTTCAGCGAAATCGCCGCCGGTCGAAAGAGCCTTTTGCAAAGCTCTGGCTACATGTTCCTGTGGCAGCATGCTTACATCCTTCCTTTTTGTTTGCTAAACAGGCTTTTTTTCGGAGATTCCGAAAAAACTTGTGTCTATTATAGCATCCGGAAGAACCAAGAACAAGGTTGTCGGAACAGCCTTTCGTCATTGACAAATCCGGCTTATCATTGTATCCTAGGAAGGTGAAAAGTGCATATTCGGATGATGGAGTTGGGAGAGACCGGACACACCGGCGCCGAAGGGGCCGCAATCACTCTCAGGCAAAAGGACCGGCTCCGGACGAAACTCGGGAGAGCGCTCAGGCGCACCGAAGAAGCAATCCGCCGGGATCCCGATTCCGGTACATGATCGGCGGAGAATCTTTCAGGTTCCACACAGGGGCAAAAAGCATGGGATGCTTTGCGCCCTTTTTCGTTTGAAAGGAGACAAAATGGAGAAAAAAACACCGCTGTACGCCATCCATGAAGAAGAGGGCGGAAAAATCGTGCCTTTTGCCGGATACCTTCTCCCCGTTCAGTACGGTACCGGCGTCATTCGCGAACACATGGCAGTGCGGGAAGCCTGCGGGATGTTCGATGTCTCTCACATGGGCGAGATCCGGTTCACCGGCCCCACAGCCCTTCAGACACTGAATCACATCATGACCAACGATTTCACAAACATGAAGATCGGAAAGGTCCGCTATACGGTCATGTGCAACGAAAAGGGCGGCTGTGTGGATGATCTGATCATCTACAAGTTCGGTGATGAAGATTATCTCGCCGTCGTGAACGCCTCCAACAAGGATAAGGATTATGCCCATATCTGCGCAAATCTTCTGCCGGGCACAGAAGCCGAAGACCTCTCCCCCGTCACTGCGGAGATTGCTCTCCAGGGCCCCCGTTCCAGAGACATCCTCTCCCGCCTCGTACCGGAAAACCAGATTCCTAAAGGCTATTACACAGCCAAACGCGGTATCATGATTGAAGATATGGAATGCATGATCTCCCGTACCGGCTATACAGGTGAACTCGGTTATGAGATCTACACTGCCAACGAGAATGCTGAAAAACTCTGGCGTCTCCTTCGCCGTACCGGAGAGCCCTTTGGACTGATTCCCTGCGGATTGGGTGCTCGCGATACGCTTCGTCTGGAAGCGGGCATGCCGCTTTACGGTCATGAGATGGACGAAGAGATCTCTCCCCTTGAAGCAGGACTTGGTTTTGGCGTTAAACTGGACAAAGCGGAATTCATCGGCCGTGAAGCACTGATTGCCAAAGGCGAACCGACGCGGGTGCGTGTCGGCCTTGAGATCACAGGCAGAGGCATCGTACGTGAACATCAGGACCTCTATGTCGGAGATACTCTGATCGGGCACAGCACTTCAGGCACACACTGCCCCTATATCGGCAAACCTGTCGCCATGGCCTTAGTTGATCGAGCGTACAGTGCAATCGGCACGGAAGTGGAAGCAGACGTACGCGGACGGCGGGTCACCTGCCAGGTCGTCCCTTACGTTTTCTATAAGACCGAAACGAAATAACACAGATACGGAGGAAACATCTCATGAGCAACATCCCTGAAAACGTCAAATACACCAACAGCCATGAATGGATCAGTGAAGAGAGCGGGATCGCTACGATCGGCCTGAGCGACTTTGCGCAGGATGCCATGGGCGATATCGTCTTCATCAATCTCCCCGCCGTCGGTGATGCTGTAACTGCAGGTGAATCTTTCGCGGACGTCGAATCCGTGAAAGCTGTCGCCGAGGTCTTCTCTCCTGTCAGCGGAACAGTTGAATCCGTGAACGAGGAACTTCTCGATAACCCTGCTCTGGTCAACGAAGCTCCGTACGATGCCTGGCTGATCCGTGTCTCTGACATCTCAGAGCGCGTCGAACTGATGGATGCTGCCGCCTATGCCCAGCACTGTGAATCTGAAAAGGAGTAAAGCGGATGGGAAGCTATATTCCTTCCACTGAAGAAGAACGCGCCCGAATGCTGAAGACTGTAGGAATGGGATCTCCGGATGAACTCTTTTCCTGCATTCCTCCTGAAGCGCGCATTCACGATCTCAATCTGCCTGACGGGCTGACTGAAATGGAAGTCAGTGCCAGAATGGCTTCACTTGCAGGTGAGAACAGAGTATTCGCTTCTGTGTTCCGCGGAGCCGGTGCCTATCGTCATTACATTCCTTCCATCGTAACGACAGTTACGACCAAAGAAGAGTTCGTGACCGCCTACACTCCTTATCAGGCGGAGATCAGCCAAGGAGTTCTTCAGTCGATTTTCGAATACCAGACACAGATCTGCGAACTGACCGGGATGGAAGTCTCCAACGCTTCCGTCTATGACGGTGCCGTTGCTGCTGCCGAATCCGTTCTCATGAACGTCGACGGACGCAGGAAGAAAAAGGTCCTCATTTCCGAAGCAGTCAATCCCGACGTACTGACCGTGGTACAGACATACTGCGAGTCCCGCAACGTGCCTCTCACCGTCATACCTATGAAAAACCATGCAACAGATCCGGAAGCTCTCCGGAAACTGTTGGATTCGGAATGTGCGAGCGTCTGCTTCCAGCAGCCTAACTATTTTGGGATCCTGGAAGACGCAGAAACGCTGATCGGCATCACGCACGAGGCCGGAGCCAAAGCCGTCATGAACGTCAATCCCATTTCTCTCGGTCTTCTGAAGACTCCCGGAGAATACGGAGCCGATATCGCATGCGGTGAAGGCCAGCCTCTCGGACTTCCCCTTTCCTTTGGAGGACCGTATCTGGGATTCATGGCCACGACGAAAGAACTCATGCGCAAACTTCCCGGACGCATCGTCGGACAAACCGAGGATACCCAGGGACGCAGAGCTTACGTTCTTACGCTTCAGGCCCGTGAACAGCACATCCGCAGAGAAAAAGCCTCATCCAACATCTGCTCCAATGAAGCTCTCTGTGCCATGACCGCTTCCGTCTATCTGGCTGCCGTAGGACCGGAAGGGCTCCGTCGAGTCGCATTGAATTCCGTCTCCCATGCCCATTACCTCGCGGCCCGGCTTTCAGAGATTGAGGGATTTGCTCTTGTGGAAGACAGTGAATTCTTCCACGAATTTCTGATGACCTGTCCCATCGACCCAATCATCCTGAACGAAAAGCTAGCGGAACAGGGCATTTTGGGAGGTCTCCCGATCGAAGGCGGTATCCTGTGGTGCGCCACGGAATTGAATGGCAAAAAGGAAATCGACCGTCTGGTCGACCTGGTTAAGGAGGCAGTGCGATGAAGCTTCTGTTTGAAGAAAGCCGTCCTGGACGCGGTGAATGCCTCATCCCCGTCTGTGACGTACCGGAATATGCTCTGGATCCGGCCTGTCTGCGCAGCAGCGCACCGCGGCTGCCCGAAATGGCAGAAGTTGATCTTGACCGTCACTATACGGCCCTTTCCAAGGAAACCTACGGTGTGAACTGCGGCTTCTATCCCCTTGGATCCTGCACGATGAAATACAATCCCCGCGTGAATGAAGCGGCATCTTCCCTTCCCGGTTTTGTTCAGATCCATCCTCTTCAGCCGGCAGAGACCGTTCAGGGTGCTCTCCGCGTCCTGTATGATACGGAGAAGCTGATTGCTGAGATCACGGGAATGGATGCCATGACGATGCAGCCCGCTGCAGGTGCTCATGGTGAATATACAGGACTGCTTCTGATCCGCAAGTATCATGAAACGCGCGGAGAACTTGCCCAGCGCACCAAGATCATCGTTCCCGACTCGGCTCACGGCACGAATCCTGCATCTGCCGTCATGGCAGGTTTCTCGGTCGTATCCATTCCTTCCAACCCGGAAGGCGGTGTAGACCTTCAGGCTCTGAAAAACGCCGTGGGTCCTGATACTGCCGGTCTCATGCTCACAAATCCCAACACGCTGGGGTTGTTTGATCCAAACATCCTCGAGATCACAAAGACAGTTCATGAAGCCGGCGGCCTTTGCTACTATGACGGTGCAAACCTGAATGCCGTCATGGGGCAGGCCCGTCCCGGAGACATGGGCTTTGACTGCGTGCATGTCAATCTGCACAAGACATTCTCCACGCCTCACGGCGGCGGAGGCCCCGGTTCGGGTCCTGTAGGCTGCAAAGCTTTCCTTGCTCCCTTCCTTCCCTCTTCTCGTGTCAGAGAAGAGAACGGAAAGTACAGCCTTTTCGATCCGGAACAGACGATGGGAAGAGTGCGCAGTTTCTACGGCAATTTCCTTGTGGTCGTACGAGCACTGACCTACATCCTGACACTTGGCCGCAAGGGCATTCCCGAGGCATCGGAAGGTGCTGTGCTGAACGCCAATTACATGATGAAACGGCTGAGTGAGTACTATACCATGCCTTATCCGCAGCCCTGCATGCACGAATTCGTCATGGACATAGGGCCCCTGAAAGCGGAAACAGGCGTCAATGCCATGGATGTAGCCAAAAGGCTTCTGGACTTCGGTATTCATCCGCCGACAATGTATTTCCCTCTTATCGTACATGAGGCGCTCATGATCGAACCGACAGAAACTGAATCTCAGGAAACGCTGGATGCTGCCTGTGACGCGCTGATCCAAATCTGGAAAGAAGCACATGAACAGCCAGAAATGCTGCATGCTGCGCCTCTGACGAAGACGATCACGCGGCCTGACGACGTCCTGGCTGCCCGCAAACCGATCCTCAAGTACCTCTTTGACGAAAATTGATCCTCATTGATGATCCGTACTCTTTACTTGATCCGTACGGAGAGTACGGATCCATACCGGAACCTGGCCCTGGAGAAAGGTCTTCTGCAGACAGTTCAAAAGGGCCAGTGTATCCTGTATCTCTGGCAGAATGAAAAAACAGTCGTAATCGGAAGAAACCAGAATGCCTGGGCCGAATGCGATCCTTCGCGTCTTGAAAAAGACGGAGCCCACCTGGCCCGCAGACTGTCCGGCGGCGGCGCTGTCTTCCATGATCTGGGCAATTTGAATTTCACATTTCTTTCCTCGACGGATGATTCCGATCGGCAGAAAGAAACGGAAGTCATACTGGAGGCCGTGCGCAGTTTCGGGATACATGCGGAAAGGACGGGACGGAACGATCTCATCTGTGAGGGAAGAAAGTTCTCCGGACATGCTTATTACCGTTCCGGAGGCGCTGCTTTCCATCACGGGACGGTCATGATCTCCGTCGATCAGTCACGTCTGTCTGATTATCTGCACGTCTCCCCTTTTAAAATGCAGAAAAGCGGAGTGCCTTCCGTACGGTCTCGGGTCATGAATCTTCAGGAGATCTGCCCTGACCTTACGGTCATGCGTATGGCAGAAGCTTTAGAGCTGGCTTTCTCGCGTGTATACGGCCTGCCGTGCAATCAGCTTCCGGAATCAATCATCGACTCGGAAACGATCTCCCATGAAAGAGCGGTTTTCGCATCCCCTTCATGGATCTGGCGCGATTCCGGTCCGTTGCCGCATCATACGGAATCCATGTTCCCGGAAGGTCTCTTCCGCCTGGATTATGAAACGGTCAGCTCATGCGGCGGAACTCCTGTTTTCCGAAAAACACTGTTTTCATCGGATACACTGGAAACGGATTTTGATTTCACGATCTCTCATAAACTGACAGACTGTCCTGTAAATACCGAAGCAGCTGTGCAGAAACTGGGAAAAGATGCAGATTCGCCCGCGGGGCGCGTGCTGATCCATCTGATCCAAAACATTGGAGGTAACCATCATGTATGATCTTGCTGTCATCGGCGGAGGTCCCGGAGGATATACGGCAGCAGATGAAGCTGCCAAAGCCGGCCTGTCCGTAATCCTTTTTGAAAAAGATCTTTTGGGCGGTACCTGTCTGAACAGAGGATGCATCCCTACAAAAGCACTGCTGCACGGAAGTGAACTGTACAGGACCGCTCTTCATGCTCAGGAATGGGGACTGCGTCTGGAAGCATCCGAGTATGATTTCCGAGTCATGCACGAAAAGAAAGATTCCGTTGTCACATTCCTTCGCCAGGGCATTGAAAAGCTGATGAAATCCGACAAGGTCACAGTCATCCGTTCCAGTGCTAAAATTCTCTCATGCGGCAGTGAAAATGTCAGGATCGAAGCAGACGGCGAGATCTACGAAGCCAAAGATGTCATTATCGCGGCAGGTTCCGTCCCGTCCCTTCCGCCGATTCCCGGATTGAATCTTCCCGGTGTCTGCACCAGCAATGAGATCCTCGAAGGCAGCGGCAGGTACTACTCTTCTCTCATCATCATCGGGGGCGGTGTTATTGGTTGTGAGTGCGCATCCATCTATCTGAATCTCGGAAGCCAGATTACGGTCCTTGAAGCCATGGAGCATCTTCTCCCTCCCATGGACAGAGAATTCGGACAGCGTCTGGCCTTGCTTCTGAAAAAGCAGGGGGCGTCTGTCAATCTCTCCTGCAGGGTCACGTCTGTCGAAGGAACACCCGGGCATATGATTGTGCGCTATACGGATAAAGCCGGTAAAGAGTGCTCAGCAGAAGCCGAAGGAGTTCTCGTCGCCACCGGACGCAAGGCCGCATCGGACGGGCTCTTTACAGATATGATCCCTCAAATGGAGCGCGGTGCCATCCTGACGGATGAGTCCGGACTCAGTTCCATTCCGCACGTATATGTGATCGGCGATGCCAGAGCAAGGACAATGCAGCTGGCACACACAGCAGAAGCACAGGCGCGCAACGCTGTTGCGGCGATTCTTGGTCTTCCTCTGCCTGTAGATATGAATACCGTGCCCGCTTGTGTCTATACTCAGCCTGAGATCGCTTCCGTCGGGCTGACAGAAGCTGAAGCCAAAGCACAGGGCATCCCCTGCCGGGTCAAAAAAGTCCTGACCGGATCCAACGGAAAATGTGTGATCGAAAGCGGTGAATCCGGATTCATCAAAGCAGTCTTTGATAAGGAAACAGACAGGATCCTCGGCGCACAGCTTTTCTGTCCGAGAGCGACAGATCTGGTCGGAGAATTCGCTCTGGCCGTGTCTCTCGGTCTCACAGCCAGACAGGTCGCATCTGTCATCCATCCCCATCCTACCGTATCAGAAATGGCGGCAGAAGTCTGCAGAGACTGATCTTCACGAAAGCCTGTGACAGGATCCCGCAAAAAACAGAGCAGAGGAGTTTTATCCCCTCTGCTCTGTTTCTTTTTGTCGGCCTGACCATATGGTCTCTATTCCAGACGGAACACCTGTACCATTTTGGGCTGCGCACCAGTGACCGGATCCATCTCCATCTCCATGACGTCCTTCATGTACAGATTCCACCGATCGACGACAGGGCTTTCCGCCTGCACGCGTGCAGCATAATCGGAACCTTTCTCGCATTCATAGTAGCCGAACAATTCGTCCCCAGTCTGCCAGATCGTATAGTTGCATATCCCGGCTTCTTTGAGAACAGCTACGAGTTCCGGCCAGATTTCATCATGACGGCGACGGTATTCTTCCAGTTTTCCCGGCAGAACGCGGGCTTTCCAAGCGTACCTTTCCATCAGTCTATCCTTTCGATTTCAAAAAGATTCCAGGGAACTCCTTCAGGGCTCGCGGTGAAGGTCAGCCTTTCCTTTGTCGTAGGGTGCGTAAAAGACAGTTCAGCAGCAAAAAGCGCGATATCCTGCCCTGGTTTTGATTCCGGGTTATATCTGGCATCTCCCCACAGAGCATGTCCTCTTGAGGAGAACTGTACGCGGATCTGATGGCTTCGTCCCGTCAGAAGCTCAACCTCCGTCAGGCTCAGTCCTTGTTCATACGCTATAGTACGTTGAATAAGGCTGGCATTTTTTGCCCCTTCCGTGCCTTCCGGTACGGTACGGGACGTGTTGGTGGCACTGTCTTTCAGCAGCCAGTCTTCCCAACTGCCGGGAGAAAACTCACCCTTAGCGACGCAGAGATAACGTTTGTTCATCTCTCCCCGCCGTATCTCGTCCGAAAGGCGGGCGGCAGCTTTGGAGGTCCGGGCAAAAACCATAACGCCTCCGACCGGCCGGTCAAGCCTGTGAACGATTCCCAGCCAGACCGCGCCCGGCTTCCGGTATTTGACTTTGATGTACTCTTTGAGGACCGTCGCAAGATCCGCATCCCCGGAGGCATCCGCCTGCACGGGCATGCCCTTCGGCTTTACGACAACCAGGATATGGTTGTCCTCATACAGTATCCTCGGTGTCCTCACGGGACCCACCTTCCGCTCGCACCGCAGGGCAGCACAATCGGCCTCCTGGATACGGGAAGCCCGAGTTCATCTGCCGTCACCTTGCCTCCATGCTGTCCGACAGTAAGCTTAAGAAGATCTGAAAGCACCGAAGACTGCAGTCCTGTTGTATAACTGTTCAGAAGAAAGAAGCAGGCATCCTCCGCCAGAAGCTGGGATGTCAGCTGAAGCAGTTCGTAGATCGAGTCTTCCAGCTTCCATGTCTGTCCGTTCGGGCCCCGTCCGTAACTGGGCGGATCCATCAGGATGCCCTGATACTTTCTCCCTCTGCGCAGTTCACGCTTCACAAAAGCGAGACAGTCTTCCACGATCCAGCGCACGGAACGGTTTTCCGGGAGGTTCAGGGAAAGATTGCGTTTTGCCCATTGGGTCATGCCTTTGGACGCATCCACATGCACGACCTTGGCTCCGGCTGCGGCACAGGCTACTGTCGCAGCGCCGGTATACCCGAAGAGATTCAGGACTTCAGCGTTTTCCTTTCCCTGAAGCTGGTTTCCCATCCAGTCCCAGTTGACAGCCTGTTCAGGAAACAGTCCTGTATGTTTGAAGCCCATGAGTCCGACTTCAAAGGTCAGCTTCCTATATGAGATCTGCCAGGGATCCTGAAGTCTGGTGAGCACTTCCCATTCACCGCCTCCGGAAGCAGAGCGGTGATAATGCGCATTCAAGCCGGTTGTTGCTTCGAGTCTAGATCCTGCAGGCCATATTGCCTGGGGATCGGGGCGAAGAAGTATCGTTTCGCCCCATCTCTCCAACTTTTCGCCGTCTCCGCAGTCCAGGACTTCATAGTCCCTCCAGGTGTCAGCAAGCCACATCAGAGTTTCTCCACGGAGAGCCGGCCGGCAAAGGCATCGAGATTCACTTCGCCTTCGTAGCCGGAAAGCCCTTCTTCGATACGATCCGCCAGTACATCCTCTCCGATTGCGGAAGCGTTCGATGCCATAAGGCTGCAGAACTTTTCATCGCCCGCATAGCCGAGCCGGATATGATCCGTTACAACAAAATCAGCTTCCTTGCGCAGGTTCTGGACTTTGGATACGATCTCACGGATCTGTCCTTCGAGCACAAGTTCCGGAGTCAGTGCGGTATCAAGGGCTACCGTCACTCCCTGATCGCTCTGACTGACCAGACCGCTCTTCTGACGGGGAGAGATCAACAGGTCAGACTCGGCCAGTTCGATTGTCTGGTCGGCCAGTTCGAGTTTATAGACGCCGTTCTCTTTCAGCTGTCTGACGCAGTCTACGCCGTCACATGCGGCCAGAGCCGTCCGCACGGCGGGAAGGAGTTTCCCGAGCCTCGGCCCGAGCGTTCGCATCTGCGGTTTAATCTCATAATCCACAAGGCTGGCTTCGTCATTGGCATATACCACAGTTTTGACGTTCAGTTCATCCGCGACGAGCACATTGAATTCCGGAGTCAGTTCCTCTCCCAGCACATAGAGGGTAGAAAGGGGTTGACGGACTTTCAGTGAAGCCACGTTCCGAGCAGCACGTCCAAGAGTCACATAGGTGAGGACTTTGGACATGGAAGCTTCCAGCCCGGGATCAACCATCTCGGCACTGTATTCCGGCCAGTCACAAAGATGAACGGATTCAGGCGCTTCAGGATCTACACGGCGCACGATATTCTGATAGATCTCATCCGCCATGAAGGGGATATAAGGCGCACAGAGACGGCTGAGGGTTTCCAAAGCGGTATAAAGTGTAAGATAAGCATTGATCTTATCCTGCTCCATGCCGGAGGCCCAGTAGCGTTCACGCCCGCGGCGCACATACCAGTTGGAAAGCTCATCAACGAAGGCAGACAGTGCACGTCCGCCTTCCGTGATGCGGTAGTTCTCCAGATGCTCATCCATTGTCCGAACCAGCGTGTTCAGACGGGAAAGCAGCCAGCGGTCCATGACTCCCAGAGTTTCAGGCTTAAACTCATAATCGTTGGGATTGAATCCATCGATATTGGCATAGAGGATGTAGAACGCATACGTATTCCAGAGAGTGCCCATGAACTTACGCTGAGCCTCACTCACGGCTTCTCCGGAGAATCTGCTGGGCAGCCAAAGCGCAGATCCGGTATAGAAATACCAGCGGACAGCATCGGCTCCCTGCGCATCCAGTACGCTCCAGGGATCGACAACGTTGCCCAGATGCTTACTCATCTTGATGCCGTTCTTGTCGTTTACAAGGCCCAGAACGATGCAGTTTTTAAAAGGCGCCTGATCGAACAGGAGTGTGGAGAGCGTCAGGAGGGTATAGAACCATCCGCGTGTCTGATCCTGTGCTTCGGAGATGAAATCCGCCGGGAAATGCTCTTCGAAAGTCTCTTTGTTCTCAAAAGGATAGTGCCACTGAGCAAAAGGCATGGATCCGGAATCGAACCAGCAGTCTGCGACATCCGGTACCCTGTGCATTTCTTTGCCGCAGCAGGGGCATTTCATCGTATATTCATCGATATAGGGGCGATGAAGATCCAGATCATGCGGAACGTTCCCGCACTTTTCCTCCAGCTCCGCCCTGGAACCGATGACTTCAATATGACCGCATTCACATTCCCATACGGGCAGAGGCGTTCCCCAGTAGCGCTGACGGGATACCGCCCAGTCAATGACATTTTCCAGCCAGTTGCCCATACGGCCTTCCTTGATCGTCTCAGGGATCCAGTTGACCGTTCGGTTGTTGGCAATCAGTTCATCCTTGATAGCCGTCGTCTTCACGAACCAGGAAGAGCGGGCATAGTAAAGCAGAGGAGTGTTGCAGCGCCAGCAGAAGGGATAGCTGTGCTCATAGGGAAGGGCTGCAAACAGCAGGCCGCGCTCTTTGAGATATTCCAGGACTTTAGAGTCTCCGTCCTTGCAGAACATCCCATCCCACGGGGTCCCTCCTGTGAACTCGCCGTGTTCATCCACCATCTGAAGAAGAGGAAGATTGTAATTCCGTCCGATACGGGCGTCATCTTCACCGAAGGCCGGCGCGATATGCACGACACCGGTACCATCGGTCAACGTGACATAGTCATCGCAGACGACATAGAACGCTTTCCCCTTTACGGAGCCGAAAGGCATGAGCTGTTCATATTCCATGCCTTCGAGATCGGCACCTTTCATGGTCTCAAGCACCTTGGCGTCTTCTCCGAGGATGCTTTCCACAAGTGCCGCGGCCAGAATGAAGATCTCTCCCCTGCTTTCTGCTTTTACGTAATCCTCATGCGCATTCACGCACAGAGCAACGTTCGACGGAAGGGTCCAGGGAGTCGTCGTCCATGCAAGGATGGAAGCGTCGCTGCCCTTGACACGGAATCTGGCGATTGCAGAGGTCTCCTTGACGTCCTTATAACCCTGAGCTACCTCGTGGGAAGCAAGAGCGGTCCCGCAGCGGGGGCAGTAAGGCACGACTTTATATCCTTTGTAAAGAAGACCTTTTTCATGGATCTTCTTGAAAGCCCACCATTCCGATTCGATATAATCGTTGTGATAGGTCACATAGGGATTGTCCATATCGGCCCAGAAGCCGACACGGTCACTCATTTTCTGCCACTCGTCCAGATAAGTCCAGACAGAAGTCCTGCATTCTTCATTGAAGTTCGCGATCCCGAACGCTTCAATCTGTTCCTTGCCGTTGAATCCCAGCTTTTTCTCGACTTCCAGTTCCACAGGCAGGCCATGGGTGTCCCATCCGGCTTTGCGGAGCACCTGATATCCCTTCATCGTGCGGTAACGGGGGATCAGGTCCTTGATGGAACGGGTCAGTACATGTCCGATATGCGGACGGCCATTGGAAGTAGGCGGACCGTCATAGAACGTGAAGGAAGGAGAACCTTCACGCAGCGACACGCTTTTTTCAAAGATCGAATGATCTTTCCAGAATTGGAGCATCTCTTTCTCTCTGGCAGCAAAATCCAGAGAGGAGGATACGGGTTCATACAGCATGGAAATACCTCCAAAATCAAAAATCCCCCCGTCCGCACAGGACGGAGGGGGATCCGCGTTACCACCTGAATTCGCCTGAAAGGCGCTCTCAAATACCCGCTCACGGTGGGCTGCCGTCCGGTCTTACTTGATTCAGTCCGGCCCGTCCGGGGTGATGCTTTCCTGCCTTCCCGCACCGGGCTTTCACCTGTCCCCGGCTCTCTTCTTGCGTTCTGGCGTGATGCTTGTCCCCATCGCTCGGTTGTAAACGGTATTATACCCGAAAAACAGTGGATTGTAAAGGCTGAACCAATGGAAAAAAGCCGTTTCGCGGCTTTATTCCCCCGGTTTCACGACTGGAACAGATTCATCTCTTCCGCACAGTAACTCTGAAAATCCACTCGCGGGCTGTCTCCCTGTTTCACACGGGACCAAGTCCCGTCGGAGTGGAGTTCCCACCCCTGCACGTTGTCGGCCAGTGCAATGGACAGGAGACGGTGCAGGCGCTCCGCACACACCGGATCTTCAACGGGGAACGCGATCTCGACCCTTCGGTCAAGGTTTCGGGGCATCCAGTCCGCGGAAGAAAGATAGATCTCTTTGGCTCCGTCAGCTTCGAACGCAAAGATCCGATGATGCTCCAGATAACGTCCGACGATGGATACCACCCGGATATTCTCGCTCATTCCCTCGACCCCCGGAAGCAGACAGCAGATACCGCGTGTCACCAGTTCCACGGGCACGCCTGCACGCGATGCTTCATACAGCCTGTCGATGATGCCGATATCGGAAAGAGAATTGACTTTAGCCCGGATTCCCGAAGGACGTCCGGCTTTTGCGTTCTCGATCTCTCTGTCTATCTTCTCATAAAGGAAAGGCCTCATACCGTTGGGGGACAGTTTCAGTTTTCTCAGTACAGGCATTTCCTCCTGAGCAGAAAGCGCCTTAAAAAGCTCTTCCGCATCCTTGCACAGGTCTTCACGGCATGTGAACAGATGCATGTCGCTGTACGCCCGGGCCGTATCCTCGTTGTAATTCCCTGTCCCCAGGTGGAGATATCTTTCAACTCCTTTTTCCCCTCTTCGCGTGATGAGCAGTGCTTTTCCATGCACTTTCAGTCCCGCAAGCCCATAGATCACCTGGCATCCCATATGCTCCAGGACGTGAGCCCAGTGGATATTGTGCTCCTCATCGAACCTGGCTTTCAGTTCCACCATGACTGTGACCGTTTTTCCGGCTCGTGCAGCGCGGCCAAGAGCCTCCACCACAGGGGAATGGGAAGAAACGCGGTACAGCGTCTGACGGATGGACATGACGTTTGGATCTTCCGCCGCCTCCTGAAGAAGCCGCAACACGGGATCATAGGCTTCGTAAGGAACATGGACCATGAAATCGCCTTTGCGCATCGCTTCGAACATGCTGACGCCGCGCCGGAGATTCTCGTGAATTACGGGTGCTGCTTTCGGAAAGAATGCATCTTTTCCGAGCCCTTTCGTCAGTTCCGTGAACGGTTTTGGATTCAACATGACGGGAAGCCCGGTCACAGCGTTTCTTTCAAGAGACAAAGCGATACGAAGAGCTTCCTCCAGCACAGGGTCATAGCCTTCCCGGGGAAATTCCCGCGCGTATTCCATGGCAACGGGTACGCCCCATCCACGGCGGCGGACGCTTCTTTCCATCTCGCTAAGGAAATCGGGAGCCTGATCGTCGAAATCAAGATCCTCGTCCCGCAGGATTCGGAACAGAAGGACGCCCTGAGCGCCTTCATCCGGCAGAAGACACGTGAGTATCACTTCTTCCATCGGAACCCATTCAGTTTCAGTTCCGGGAACAGACAGAAAACGAGGCCATTCCAGAGGGATGGAATAGGTCCATGCCTTTTCACCTGTCCGCATAGCCAGATGCAGACGTTTACTGCTCATATGCGGCAGTCTGCGGCCTTTCTGGATCAGTATGGGCATAAGATGCGGCAGATATTCTTCCTGCACCTGCCCCCTAAGCTCCTGCTGCTGATCGGAAGACAGTTCATGAAAATGCAGTAAACGAACTCCCAGCTCAGAAAGCTCAGCAAGCAGCTGGGCTGCAGTCATCTGCTGATCCCGCATGAGCGCACGAAGTTTGGCGCGGACATCCTTCATCTGCAACCTGGGGGAGCGTCCTAACACACTCCCTGTTTTGTGTCTTCTGATATCACGGGCAAGAGACGCTACACGCACCATCTGGAATTCGTCGGCGTTCGACTGGGTAATGGAAAGAAAACGGCAGCGCTCCCCTATGGGAACATCTTCCGTCTTTGCCTGTGCCAGAACCCTTGCGTTGAAATCCAGCCATGACAGCTCTCGATGGAGATAACGGTCCATAAGGCCTCCCTGTTTCTGTGTTTTCAATTATTATAACCGATTCCGCCTGTTCTGCCAAGGAAAGCCGCCGGAACAGGAGATCTGCTTCTCCGGATACCGCTGCAGAAACACGCTTTCTCTATGGATGCTAAGCTCAAAGAACCTTAAAAATACCTATTCCATTCTGTGCATTTTATGGTATAATACCCACAAAGACTGCAGAGGTATCGCAACAGTCCTTACAGGAGGGAGAATGGAGCTGACGCATCTGGCCCTCAGCGGGTACAGGAACCTATCAGCTCTGGAATTGGACTTCCCGCCGGGCATCACGGTTCTCTGGGGTGAAAACGCTCAGGGAAAGACGAATCTCCTGGAATCGGTTTACCTTTGTTGTCTGGGCAGGAGCCATCGTTCCGCCCGGGAACAGCAGAACCTGATCGCTTCCGGTCAGGATGCTGCTCACGTATCCGCCAGAGTCCTGCAGAAGGATGGGATCCATACTGTTGAAATCGCACTCAGCCAATCGGGCAAGAAAGCCATCCGTGTGAATGGATCCCCGATCAGGCGCATGAGCGAATTGATGGGACATGCTACGGCTGTGATCTTCTCACCGGAAGACCTTCAGTTGATCCGGGAAGGACCTTCAGCCAGACGCAGATTCATCGACAGTACGCTTTCCCAGATCTATCCTTCCTACTGTCAAAGCCTCCAGCAGTATCAAAGAGCTCTCGCCCAGCGTAACGACCTTCTTCGCGGAATAGCCAGAGGGATCGCAAAGCCGGATACACTCTTTGTTTGGGACGAGGAACTTGCAAGCCTTGGGACTCGTCTTATTATCGCAAGGCAGAAATTCCTTGACCAGCTGTCTCCGATCATCATCGCAATCCATGAGAGCCTGACAGGCGGCCGGGAAGAGTTTCTCCTGAGATACTGTCCCTCCGTTCCGGGTTCCGGCGAAGAAGAGATCCATACAGAACTTCTGGAACATCTGGAACAGGGACATGAAAGAGATCTTAGGCTGCAGTCTACGCAAACCGGTCCTCACAGAGATGACCTTTCCGTGATGCTGAACGGGAAGCCGGCAAGAGAACAGGCATCTCAGGGCCAGGTCAGAACCTGCGCCATCGCCATGAAGCTCGCACAGCTTCACTGGATGAAGGATCAGACCGGTGAAATGCCGATACTGCTTCTCGACGATGTTTACTCCGAACTCGATCTGGGCAGACGAAAACTGCTCCAGTCAGCAATAGAAGGTGCTCAGACCATACTGACCTGCACCGATATCGATACTGCTGTCCTGCCGGATGGGATCTCCAGCCAGATCCTTCATATCCACAACGGACAGATCACCAACTGAACCGACCTACATACGGCTATGCCGTAAGATTTTACAGGAGGTAAGAAAATGAAAAAGAAGCTCATCGTAGTACTGTGCTTGCTGCTTGCCGCGTCTTGCCTGTTCACGGCTTGCTCCAGCGGTTCCGGTACTCCCGTCACCGACGATCCCGGCGCTGCCGCTGCCACGCAGGCTCCTGCCCAGCAGGGCGGTCAGTCTCTGGCTGTCGCCACCAAGATCCCGACCAATTATCCCGATTATTTTGACCGCAAGAACGATGATTCCATCGGCCTCGGTTTCAAAATCGGCCTGAAAGCCGCTAAGGCTGACGCTCAGCTGAAGCAGAAGCCCGTGGCTTGGATCGCTGATCTGGAGAATGCTATTGACGAATACGGCCGCACGATCTGCATCTGGAGTCTTGCCGGACTGACCATGAAGTTCGAATACAGCGAAAAGGAAGTTGAAGCCGGTGTCACCCTCGGTTCCTTCACCAAGGATCTGACCGATATCCTGTATGCTTCCTATGCTGGCGACGGCAAGTGCGTATCCATCGATGTGTATGACTCTTCCGCTCTCGGCGAAAACAACAACGATCGTTTCGTCCTGCCTCGCGGCATGATCATTGGCAAGTCCACCAAAGCCGACGTAGAAGCCAACTTCTGCGAGACGACCGGTGCTTCCGGCGACTACTTCTACAAAGGCCAGTTCGCTGAAAAGACCTATACGCATGATGCGTTCGGCAAGAAGACCACTCTTGACGGCAAAGAAGCTTATCTGTATGTGTATCCCGTGGATAACCAGAAGGACGATCTGATTGGCACCGACAAGGAAGCCTATCGTTCCGTGTACTTCGTCTTCAATGCTGACGGCGTGATCGAGCGCATGCTCCTGCAGCAGACTCCCTATGATCCCAACTGGGATAAATAAAGACTGAAACAGGATAATCCCAAAGGGGACCCGATCGGGTCCCCTTTTCTGATACCTCCGTTGATATACAGTTGTTAATCGCGGACAGTTTCATATTCACATTTGCTGTCGCGCCTGAAGGTCAGGATTCACCGACCGTCCAGCCTTCCTCAAGTGTTTTCCTCACTGCTTCCAGAAGATCGTCCCGGCAGCGGGATTCTTTTGTCGAGAATACGACAGTGGGTGTTCGAAAGGTCATGCCGAGTGAATCCGACAGTCTGGCAGATGACAGTTTCCGCTGAGACCTGGTGATCTGATCAGCCTTAGTGGCCACGATCACGCAGGGGATCGCATAATGCTGAAGATAATAGGCCATCTGCAGATCGTCCTGACTGGGCTCACGACGGATATCCATCAGCAGGAACAGAGCTTTCAAGGACTTGGAATTCGTCAAATATTCTTCAATCATAGGCCCCCAGGAAGTCTGTTCGTCTCTGGACACCTTTGCATATCCGTAACCCGGAAGATCCACAAGGTAGAACGACTCATTGATGCGGAAATAATTCACGAGTCTGGTCTTGCCCGGAGTCGAAGACACTTTTGCAAGATGTGAATTCCGGCACAGTGCATTGATAAGAGAAGATTTTCCCACATTTGAGCGGCCGACCAGAGCAATCTCGGGAAGACATGGGATTTTCAGTTTTGCCGGGTCTGCAGCGGACGTCACAAACTCCGCCTTTTTGATCTCAAAAGCCACAATTAACTCCTTTTCAAACAAAACGGAAAGGGCTCCGAAGAACGGAGCCCTTTTTTCATCTAAGTGCAATGGAAAGCACTTCATCCAAGGTAGAGACCGGAGTGAACACCAGTCCTTCCTTGATTTCTGGGGCTACCTCTTCCAGATCCGGTATATTGCCTTTGGGAATAAGAACCTGTTTCATCCCTTCACGGTATGCTGCCATGGATTTTTCCTTGAGACCTCCGATGGGCAAAACCCTTCCCCGCAGGGTGATCTCTCCCGTCATAGCCAGATCGCCTCGTACAGGCTTCCCGGTCAGAGCTGACACCATGGCTGTCGCCATTGTAATACCTGCGGAGGGGCCATCCTTCGGCACTGCGCCTTCAGGTACATGCACATGGATATCCAGTTTCTTATGGAAGTCCTCCGGCAGACACAGCTGTTCCTGACGCGAACGGATCCCAGACAGGGCAGCCATAGCGGATTCTCTCATCACTTCACCCAGCTGTCCCGTAAGTTCAAGTTTTCCGGAACCGGGCATCGTAGACACTTCGACCACAAGAGTCTCCCCTCCGACGCTTGTCCATGCGAGCCCATGAGCCACACCAATGAGGTCCTTGGTACTCTCGGGTTCTCTCCTGAAACGTACAGGTCCAAGATACTCTTCCAGGTTCTTTCGACCGACTACGATCCGTTTGCGGTCTTCTCCCATATCGACGATCTTCTTCGCGGCCCGTCTGCAGATCTTTCCGATCTGACGTTCCAGAGAACGCACGCCGGCTTCCCTCGTATATCCGTCGATGATCAGAGGATAGACAGCATCGGTAAGGCGCAGTTGAGATGGTTCAATGCCCTGCAGTTTGCGCTGTTTCGGGAACAGATGCCGTTTGCCGATCGCTGCTTTCTCAAGCTGGGTATAACCATCCAGTTCGATGATCTCCATGCGGTCGCGAAGCGGTTCGGGAATTCCCTCCAGATTGTTTGCCGTAGCCAGGAACATCACATGGCTCAGGTCTACAGGCACATCCAGATACAGATCTCTGAAGGCTACATTCTGTTCACCGTCCAGGACTTCAAGCATGGCCGACGCAGGATCGCCCCGGAAATCATGGCTCATCTTGTCCAGTTCATCGAACAGAAACACGGGATTCATCGTCCCGGCTTTTTTCAGGGAAGAAATGACACATCCGGGAATAGCCCCTACATAGGTGCGTCTGTGCCCGCGGATCTCAGCTTCATCTCTCAGACCGCCGAGTGAAACCCGTACAAACTCCCGCCCCATCGCCCTTGCTACAGAGCGAGCTACGGAAGTCTTTCCTACTCCGGGAGGACCGACAAGACAGAGGATCGATCCGAGCTGGTTGTTGGACAGACGTTTGGCCGCCAGATACTCAAGGATCCTCTCCTTGACTTTTTCCAGGCCATAATGATCCTCGTTCAGAATGCGTTCCACGTGGGAGAGGTCCAGATCATCTTCCGTCATTTTCCCCCAGGGCACATCCAGAATCCAGTCCAGCCACGTTGTGAGCACGGTCGACTCCGGCATGTTGGCAGGCATGCGTTCCAGTCTGTGCAGTTCACGCTCAGCTTTTTCCTTCGCTTCCTCATTCATGGGGGAGGCTTCGATCTTCTCCCGGTAAGCCTCCAGTTCCGCCATGTCGTCGTCCCCGAGTTCGATCTGGATCTGACGGATCTGCTCGCGCAGATACTGCTCCCGCTGTCTTTCCCCGAATTCTTCACGCACCTGATCCTGGATCAGATTCTCTTCACGGAGGATTTCGGTCTCATCACGGATCAGAGACAGCGTCAGTTCCATGCGTCTGTACAGATCAGCACACGAAAGGACCTGCTGACGTTTTTCAGGATCCTGAAGTGCATGGAAAGCAAGATAGTCGGTAAGGCGGGCGGGTGTCGGCTGAGCGATCGCAGACAGAACGATTTCCGGAGACAGCCGTCCGGAAATCTGCGCATAGGTCTCAAAAGCCTCCGTGAGCAGCCGTACGTGGGCCTGGCATTCCGGATCCTCCGGATTCGGGATGAGCTGCCCTATGAATTCCGCTTCGGCCCACAGGCTCCCGTCTTTCTCGAAAACGGACAGCAGGCGCACGCGAGCCTCTCCTTCCACCATCAGGCGAAGGTTTTCTCCCTGCGGGTGCACCAACTGAAGGATACGTGCAGTGACGCCGATCGTATGAAGATCCGAAGACTGAGGTTCTTCGACTTCGATATGTTTCTGCATCACAAGAATGACCTTACGGTCCATTTCCATCGCCAATTTCAGCGCTGTGGCCGAACGTTCTCTGGCAATATCGAGCATCGTAGGCAGCTGCGGAAAAGCCACCACTCCGCGCAGAGCGATGACAGGCAGTGTCACACGAATATCGTCCATTCAGTTCTCCTTGATTCTCTTTCAGACAAGAGTTGGTTATTGTTACGTTATTATATCATTATACCCTGCATAAATGCAAACGCTTTCGGGCTTCCATGAACCGTCTTTGCGTGCTATACTGATTTGGAAACAGGAGGGGCACATGCGAGAAAAAGTTTTACATAAAACCCGCCGGTTTGACGGGAAAGTCGTCACACTAGAACACTGGCTGATCGAAAAACCGGACGGAAAACAGGGAGTCTATGAGGTTCTTCTGCACCCAGGCGCTTCCGCCTGCATCCCTGTTGACGAAGAAGGGAACGTCTATCTGGTTCGCCAGGACCGCATTGCGATAGGAAGAGATACTCTGGAGATTCCCGCAGGCAAGCTGGAACCCGGAGAAGATCCTCTCGAAGCTGCAAAGCGGGAACTGGAAGAAGAGACCGGACTCAGTGCGAACAACTGGAAACATCTGGTCAGTCAGTATCCTGCCGCTGCATACGATCAGGAGATTGTTCACATCTATCTTGCGACCGGACTTCACCGCGGAACAGCCCATCCGGACGAAGACGAATGGGTATCCGTGGAAGTGCAGCCTCTGGAACAGCTGTTCAGGCGGGTCATGAACGGTGAGCTTCAAGACAGCAAGACCGTGACTGCGATCCTCATGGCACACAGCTTGCTCTGCTCCTGACCCTTGCATCTCATGCACGCTGCGCATTCTGGCACGTCTCCGCATCCGTCAGATTACTGATGGATGCAGGGACGTTCTCTTTTGCAAAAAACCTCTCTTCCGGACGCGACAGGCTATGCAGAGCTTAGGGGCAAAGTCCTCTGAGAACGATTTCAGCCTGTTTTCCGCATCAGTATCGCCAGTCAAATTTCGTGTATTCCCACAACATACGGACCGATAGAGTTCTGATATAATAGTATCGTTACAGTGAGTCTTACGGAGAGAGGTTCCAATGAAAAGGCATTCCGATATCGATATGATTCATGGGCCGCTGCTGAAGAACATGCTCATATTCGCTCTGCCCATTATGGCCATGAATCTTCTCCAGCTGCTGTTCAATGCTGCAGACATGGTCGTAGTCGGAAGATACGCAGGCAGCAACGCACTGGGAGCGGTCGGAGCGACCGGGGCTCTCATCAATCTGCTCGTTAATCTATTCATGGGATTGTCTGTCGGTACGAGTGTCATCGTCGCTCAGGATTACGGTGCAGACCGGCCCGCCGACGTGTCCCGATCTGTTCACACTTCTATAACCGTTTCCATACTTGGCGGTCTGTTCGTCGGTGCAGTAGGCATCATTTTCTGCCGTCCTCTTCTTTCTCTGATGGGAACGCCCGACAACATTCTTGACCTTTCAGCTCTATATATGAGAATCTATTTTCTCGGAATGCCTGCAAACATGGTATACAATTTCGGGGCCGCAGTCCTGAGAGCTGTAGGCGATTCCAAGCGTCCGATGTATTATCTGATCATCAGCGGAATCGTCAATGTCATCCTGAATCTCATTTTCGTAATCGCGTTCCGGATGAGCGTTGCGGGAGTTGCAATCGCCACAGTTGTATCTCAGTATCTCTCTGTCGTCCTGCTCATGCTCTGTCTGCTTCACTCGGACGGCTGTATCCGGTTCTTCTGGAAAAAGATGCAGCTGGATCCTGAGAAGCTCAAGAGCCTTGTTCGGATCGGGCTTCCCGCAGGCATGCAGGGAACACTGTTCTCAATCTCCAACGTCCTCATCCAGTCCGCTGTCAATTCTTTCGGCTCCACTCTTGTGGCAGCTTCTTCCGCAGCCAGCAATCTGGAAGGCATGGTGGGAACGACCATGAATGCTTATTACAATGCTGCAATCACTTTCACCGGTCAGAACATAGGAGCCGGTAACCCGAAGAGGGTGGATTCGATCGTGAAAGTGGATCTGGTCTTTGTCTTTATCACCTGGATCCTGTTGGGCGGCGCCATGATGCTGTTCTCCCGTCCGCTTCTGTCCATCTATACCAGTGACCCCGAAGTCATAGAGTTGGGAGTCATAAAAGTCAACGTTATGATGATCGTCTACTTCACCTGCGGCATCATGAACACCGTTCCCGGCGTCATGAGAGGCATGGGCTATTCCATCGCTCCCATGCTGATCACGCTTGTGGGCTGCTGCGTGTTCCGCATCATCTGGCTGTATACCGTCTTCGCCTGGTATCCCACGATCCGGGTCCTGTATGGCTGCTATCCCGCCTCATGGTCTCTTGCTGCCGCCGGTCATCTGATCAGTTATCTCATGGTTCGGAAAAGCAAAGGCATTTCCGGCGGTTCCGGACTCAACACTCAGGAGGTTTGAAAATGAAAAAAACAGCAATCGTTCTGATTCTTGCTTTTCTGTGTCTGGTTCTGCCCGCCTGTTCCAAAAAGAATCCCGTTGCGGAGATCGAAGTGCAGGGCTACGGCATCATTACGGTGGAACTGGACAGATCCGCCGCGCCCAAAACGGTGGATAATTTCGTCAAACTCGCTAAATCCGGATTCTATGACGGACTGACTTTTCATCGCGTGATCTATGGGTTCATGATCCAGGGCGGCGATCCCACCGGAACCGGGAGAGGCGGTTCTTCCGAAACTATCAAGGGAGAGTTTGCCGTCAACGGTGTGAAGAATCCCATATCGCATACCCGCGGCGTGATCTCAATGGCACGCAACAACATCAGTTATGACAGCGCGAGCAGTCAGTTCTTCATCGTACATCAGGATTCTGTATTCCTTGATGGACAGTATGCCGCCTTCGGGCATGTGACTTCCGGAATCGAGATCGTGGATGCCATCGCAGCCAATACGCCTGTCATCGACAAAAACGGTACAGTTCCCCCGGAATATCAGCCGGTCATCGTTTCAGTGAAGATCAGGTAACCAAATCACCGATATCACGCAGAACGGTATATCGTTTTTTCAACAACAGAATCGGCGGTACAGCCATCAGGCCGTACCGCCGTTGTTCATTGATCGCTATTTCAGGATAAGTTCTATCGGACAATGATCGGAACCCATGACCTCATCATGAATCACACAGTCCTGGATCCTGTCCATGAACCTTCGGGACACAAGAAAGTAATCGATCCTCCATCCCACGTTCCGCTCTCTTGCCCGCATACGGTAACTCCACCAGGTATAGGCTTCCTTCCTGTCCGGATACAATTCACGGAACACATCTGCGAATCCGGAATCCTGGAGTTTTCCCATCTCAGCACGTTCCTCATCTGAATAGCCGGGATTGCCCCGATTTGCTTCAGGATGCGAAAGATCGATCGGCTGGAAAGCAACGTTCAAATCTCCGCAGTAAATGACCGGCTTTGTCTGGTCGAGCACGTGGAGATATCGTCTCAGATCTTCTTCGAAGTGGAGTCTGTACGGCAGGCGGGCCAGTCCTTCCTGTGCGTTCGGAACATAGGCACAGACAAGATAAAAATCCGGATACTCTGCCGTGATGATCCTGCCTTCCTGAGGATGATCCGTATAATCCTGAGGAAATCCCGTCGTTATCATGACCGGGGCGATTCTTTCCAGAAGCGCCGTACCGGAATATCCTTTTCTTTCAGCGCTGAACCAGTGAGCTGTGTATTCATCCCAGTCCCAGGCAGCCTGCTCAGGCTGCATTTTTGTTTCCTGAAGGCATACGCAGTCCGCATCACTGTTTTTCAGGAACTCCATGAATCCCTTGTTCATACAGGCACGGAGTCCGTTCACATTCCAGGAAAAGATTCTTTTTACTCCCATGTCTTCCAAACCTCCGGACAGTATCCTACTGTAGCCTGCCGCCCGTTACGGACGATCGGCACCTTCAGGAACTCCTGATGTTCAAGCAGCTTGTCTTCAATCGACCTGGGATCACCGAGATACAGCATCCAGGAATCTTCCGAGTTTTTTGCTTTGTCGTCTATGAGAAGATTCAGGTCACCGACCGCCGCGCGAACGGAACGCAGTTCACCCGCGGACATAGCCTTTTCTTTCAGATCAATATACTGGAAACGGATTCGACGTTCCTTAAAGTAGCGCTGTGCTTTCTGCGTATCGAAAGACTTGCTTCTCCCAAAGATCTGAATGTTCATTCTTTCTCTCCGTCAGGATCAGCATACAACGGAATCGGGCGTCTTTTATGCGCGGTCACACGATGAGCGCGTTCAATGATACCCTCGGAACCTTCATTTCTGATTCCTCTCAAAAGCATATCATCGATTGCCTGATAACTGACTCCCATCTGATCTTCGTCCGTCTGGCCTTCATACAGGCCCGCAGAAGGAGCTTTTGTCCGAATCGAAAGAGGAGCATCGAAATAGGCCAGATACTCATAGATCTCTTCCACAGTAAGATCTGCAATGGGATTGAAATCACATGCTCCGTCTCCCCATTTAGTGAAGTAGCCCATGTAGCGTTCACTACGGTTGCCCGTACCGGCAACAAGCGCATTCCGTGACTGGCCAAGAGCATACAGTGTCGTCATACGCAGGCGGGGGTTGATATTGGACGAGGCTGCATCCGTAATGGTCCCCGCTTCACCAAGTGCCGTCATAAACTGTTCCTTGACCGCGCTCAGATCGACCGTCAGTGTTTCAATGCCGTATTGAGCTGCAGCTGTAAAAGCATCCTGCATGTCAGACCCATAATTCCGGCTGCTCTGGCAGGGCATGACGACGCCTACGGTATTATCGCAGGCCATCTTGCACAGTATACCGACCAGTGTGCAGTCTTTGCCGCCGCTGTTTCCATAGATGATTCCGTCAGCATGGGCATCCGCTAGCCTTTCTTTGATAAAAGCGATCCTCGCGGAAGTCTCTTTTTCATAATCTCTCATATCATTCTCCTGTTCCATTCGTCCATCAGGCGGTTTCTGGCCCTGCCGGCCAGTTCCCTGAACGAACCCTGACAATAAGCTTCGATAGACATGCGTCCGTCATATCCTCCGGACTGCAATGCTTCCATAAATCCATCAAACAGTTCCTCCGGTTCCAAAGGAAGGCTCCTGCCCAGAGGCTGTGCCAAGTGCACATGTTTCAGTTGAGATGCCCGATCTTTCAGGCTTGTGAAATCTTCTCTCCCAAGGAGGAAATGATAACTGTCTGCAAGCACTCCGACAGAAGGATGGTCTGCTGCGCTCATCAGCTGAAAACCTTCCTCCAGAGTATTGACAAGGTTGCTCTCTCCCCTGTTCAAAGGTTCTATCGCAATGCAGAGTTTTCTCTTTTCAGCTTCCTCACCGAGATAATGAAGAAAGAAAGCCAGCTGATCGATTGCTCTTTCCTTCGGGAAAAAAGCCGGACTGTTTCTGGCACCGGAAGACCCGAAAACGATGGTATCCGCTCCTAACGCAGCGGCGCGGTCCAAAGCACGCACAGCATAATCCGCGGCCTCGTTCGGCTGTGCATCCGGTCCGGTAAGCCTGAGACTTGCCGGCGCGAAATTGTTGCATGCCGCAACCCGTATGCCCCGATCCCGAACAAACTCAAGCACGTCACGCCGGAAATCGCTGTCGGACAGTGCCATCATCTGTGCAAGCGGGAGCTCAGCATAATCATACATCTCATCGTACACGGCGGCAGCCATATCCATCCCGATACCGGTACGGTCAAACTCGGATGCCACCATATTGACACAGTATCCTATTTCCACGGGCATTTCCTCCATATGCTCCATTATCTCTGATTGGCAGATTTATGTCAATCCGGCTTTTCAAAAGCACTCGACTAGAGTATACTGAAGCCGATGATACAGGTCACTCAAGGAGGTTCTATCATGTCCAGAGACTTATCCCAAAAAACGCTGGCGATCATTCACGCAGCCGTTTTTACAGCACAGACCGTACAGCCCTACATCGATGAGTTCATCCCCGAAGTCCAGGTCGTACATCTCGGTGATGACACGATTCAGCGTGATAACCTTGCCGCTCCTGTCGGCACAATCCCGAAAGTCAACTTTTTCAAATTCGCCACCTACTGTCATTTCATGGAAGAAGCCGGTGCGGATCTGATCCTTCTCGGATGTTCCACCTTCAACCAGGCAGCTGAACATGCGCGTCCCATGATCAATGTTCCTATCATGAACATCGACCGTCCCATGATGGATCTGGCAGTCCGGCAGGGCAGCCGGGTAGGACTCATCGGTACTCTTCCTTCCACCATGCCGTCATCTGAGCGGCTGCTTCGCGAAGCGGCACGCGACGCAGGAAAGGAGATCACTGTCGAGACCGCGCTTCTGTCCGAAGCCTTCAAGGCACTGCGTTCCGGCAACACCTCACTCCACAACCGTATGCTGATGGATGCAATCGACGACATGAGCCGTCGTGTGGACTCCATTGTCCTGGCACAGGTCTCAATGTCCGCCATTGAAAAGGAACTCGGTGCTACACGCGTACCGGTATACAACTCCGGAAGAACCGCTTTTGCAAAAGTCAGGGAGATCCTGGAGGCCATGGAATGACTCGGCACGTTGAAGTACGGGCCGATATGGCCCGAAAAATCGGTCCTCTTCCCCATCACTGGAACTACATCGGATACGATGAATGCAACTATTCGCATACTCCCGGGGGCATGAAGCTCCTGAAAGCTTTCGGAACGCTGCCCGATGCTCCGTATTATGTCCGCTGCCATCATATGCTGGTAACAGGCATCATGCATCCGTTCTATAAATGGGGATCCACCAATGTATATACGGAGGATGAAAACGGCGATCCCGTATACTGCTTTGAAACGCTGGACAAGATTTTTGATGAGATCCTGAAATCAGGCGGAAAACCTTTCTTCGAGATCGGTTTCATGCCCCTGGATCTGGCTGACCCGCGTCTTGCAAGGGATGGAAAGCGGTATGCGGGACATGGAAATCTATCAGAGTATCAGCAGATCGGATGGTCCATGCCTCCCAAGGACTGGGACCGTTGGTATGATCTGATCCACGTCATAGCCGCTCATCTGAAGGAAAGATACGGTGAAAAGGAACTAGCCAGCTGGTATTTCGAGATGTGGAACGAACCGGACATCTTTTACTGGAGAGGCACACACGCGGAATTCTGCAAGCTCTACGACTATACGGAAGCCGCTCTGCATGATGTCCTCCCCGACGCCCGTTTCGGCGGTCCCGCTACTACGGGCACCAGAGATCCTGAAGGCAATGCGACTAAGTTCCTGGATGGTTTCCTCAAGCATATCAGGGAAGGGATCAACTATTATACCGGATCAACAGGCACAAGGATCGATTTCACGACTTTCCATACAAAAGGCGGAGGCTATCGTTTCGATCCCCTGTCTCTCAGAAAAAAGCAGCTTCCCTCGGTGCAGACGCTTGTGGAAAATGTGCGCACTCAGGCTTCCGTTCTCAAGAAATGGGGTTATGGCGATCTGGAATGCGTACTGTCAGAAGCTGATCCCGACGGCTGGGCTGCCGGCGGCCGTTTCGATAATCACAATCTGAATTTCCGGAACACGGAATACTATGCCACCTATACCGCATCCGGCTATTATCACATCGAAGAACTGGCACGTGAACTCGATATGGATATCCGGCCGCTGGCCTGGGCTTTCATGTTCGAAGGCGAACGCTGCTTCGAAGGCACCCGCACGTTTTCCACACAGGGTGTGGAAAAGCCGATGATGGGTCTGTTCCGTCTGCTTGGCCGACTGGGAACGGAAGAAATCGAACTATCGTCCTCCGGTGCACAGGATCTGTCTTCTTTCCCGGATCCCTGGGGTACCGGCCTCGTACCTGAGATTAACGGACGCGCGACTTCCGATGGGAAGCACCTCAGCATCCTTCTGTTCAGTCATCATGATGACTGGGATGAATCCCGTGATTCCGTGATCGATCTTCAGATTCTCAGTGCTCCCAATAACAGGAACGCCGTCATGACCGTGACCAGGATCGATGCCGATCACGCCAATGCCTATACGGCTTGGAAAAATGCCGGAAGTCCGGACTGGCCGGATAAAGATCTGCTTGCCCGATTCCGTCAGGCATCCGAACTGAAGCCGGAATCTGCTCCGCTTGAGAATAAGAATGGGACTTTCAGCGCATCCATATATATGCCGTCACATGCTCTTGCGCTGATTGAAATCGATTTCGAATAATGGCTCATCGACATCCAGCATAACAAAACGATCCGGAAAGCTTCGGCTTTCCGGATCTCTTTGTTTTCGGTCGGAATCAATCCACCTTGGGAAGCATCGCGCGGTATTTGGCAAGATCTTCGTCCGTGGGGATATAGTCTTCCATCTGCCCCTCATGGAATTTCTCATACGCGACCATATCAAAATAACCTGTGCCGGTCAGACCGAACACGATCGTCTTTTCTTCACCGGTCTCCTTGCACTTCAGCGCTTCGTCGATCGCGACACGGATCGCATGGCTCGATTCGGGCGCGGGCAGGATGCCCTCGACACGGGCAAAATACTCTGCCGCTTCGAATACGCTCGTCTGAGTCACTGAGGTGGCTTCCATGTACCCGTCATCATACAGCTGACTCAGCACGGGGCTCATGCCATGATAACGCAGTCCGCCGGCATGGTTCGGGGAGGGGATGAAATCACAACCGAGCGTATACATCTTCGCGAGCGGGCAAACCATGCCAGTGTCGCAGAAATCGTACGCATAAACGCCACGGGTAAAGCTCGGGCAGGAAGCCGGTTCTACGGCGATGATGCGGTAATCCGCTTCTCCGCGCAGTTTCTGGCCCATGAACGGCGCGATCAGTCCGCCGAGGTTGGAACCGCCGCCTGCACAGCCGATGATGATATCCGGAACGATCCCGTACTTGTCCAACGCAGCCTTGGTCTCCAGGCCGATCACAGACTGATGGAGGAGCACCTGATTCAGAACGCTGCCGAGCACATAGCGATAACCGGGATTCTTGACAGCGACTTCCACGGCTTCGGAGATCGCGCATCCGAGGGATCCGGTGGTGCCGGGATGCTCGGCCAGAATCTTGCGGCCGACTTCCGTCTCCATAGAAGGAGAAGGTGTGACGGAAGCGCCGTAGGTACGCATGACTTCACGGCGGAACGGCTTCTGTTCATACGAGACCTTGACCATGAAGACCTTGCAGTCCAGTCCGAAATAGGAACAGGCCATGGAAAGAGCGGTCCCCCACTGTCCTGCGCCGGTCTCAGTTGTCACGCCTTTCAGTCCCTGCTTCTTGGCATAATAAGCCTGGGCGATCGCGGAGTTCAGCTTATGCGATCCGGACGTATTGTTGCCTTCGAATTTGTAGTAGATCTTGGCAGGCGTTCCCAGTTTCTGTTCCAGGCAGTAAGCCCTGACCAAAGGAGAGGGACGATACATTTTGTAGAAGTCCAGGATCTCCTGAGGAATGGGGTATTCCCTTGTCGTATTGTCGAGTTCCTGCTGCACGAGCTCATCGCAGAACACCGCGCTGAGTTCTTCCGCTTTCATCGGCTGATGCGTTCCGGGATTCAGCAGCGGAGCGGGTTTTGTCGTCATATCCGCCCGCACATTATACCAGAACTTCGGCATTTCGGATTCGTTGAGGTAGATTTTGTAGGGAATAGTTTTTTCGGCCATTTTCGGCTCCTTTCTTCGGGGCAAATAAAACGATCCTGCCCCAGTCGTATTTCTGCTGGGACAGGATCGAATCATACTTTCCTGCGGTGCCACCCGGCTTGACGCTTCAGCGCCCACTTAGCGCATACTTTCATATGCCGGCCTCATTGACGGAAGGCCAGACCGTCTCACATACTCCGATTGCTCGTTTCCGCTCGCCCTCAGGAGCCCATTCGCTTTCTTTCTTTCACCGCATTCCCACCCTCAGCGGCTCTCTGTCAGAAAGATACGGAAAGTTACTCTTTCTCCTTCATCGGTTTAACTTACTATAGCACAGGCTGTCCTGCCTGTCAACACCCAAATCCGATTTTCTTTTTCTGATATACAGACCCTTATCCATCGTCTGTCAATCGTATCTGCAAGCCACAAAAAGAGAAAACCGGGATCCCTTTCGTCCCGGTTTCGGTCGTCTTATTTTTTGCTGCGTGGATAGGATGTATAGATCTCATAATTCTTGCGTTTTTTGACCGGTGCATCTGCTCCGCGTTCCGCATTGATCTGATCGATATCCTGCCACACAGAACTCTGTGAGGCATGATACTTTTTCATCTCTTCCATATAGCGCAGATATTTTTTATCCCTGTACAGGTACCAGAACCACGTCAGGAGAGCTCCTCCGAGCAGTGTGGCCACGACCCAGACTGCCAGTGCGACGATTCCCTCCATGACAGCGCCGTCCTGGATCGCGCCGACGAGATTCAGCACGTAGATCACGGTTCCGAATCCGCCGACAAGAAGGTAACCGACCCAGAAGCGACGAAGGACATAATTCACAGCCCCGCGCTCGTGATTCGGTTTCCATGCGCGCAGATAAACGGCTTCTGCGGTGCCGTTTACATTGACTGCCCGGGAAAACAGAGCCATTTATGCCTCCAATGCCGCAAGGCTGCGGCGGATCCTTGCAAGCGTCTCATCCCTGCCGAGAAGGACGGCGATCTCTACTGCTCCGCAGGGAGTCACCGCTTTGCCGGAGATCGCGATACGGAGAGGCCACATGATGACGCCGTTCTTCTTGTTCTGGCTCTGAGCCAGATTGATCAGAGCATCATGCACAGACTCCTCGTTCCAGGCAGGGAGCTTCTCCAGAGTGTCCAGGATCACGGGAAGATCTTCTCTCGCCGTTTCTGCATTGGTCTTCATTTTCTTGGAGAAATACAGCTCATCGGAGAACTCGGGCATCTCCGTAAGGAAGTCCACCATAGCCGGCAGTTCGGAGAATACCTCCACACGGGGCTGCAGACACTTTGCCAGAATCGCGCGATCCATATGAGCGATACCGGCTTTCTCATACCAGGGGCCTGCAGCTTCATCAAATGCTTCCGGTGTCATGCGGCGGATATATTCCGCATTCATCCAGCGGCATTTCTCCTTATCGAAGATCGCAGGTGATTTCGAAAGACCCTCCAGAGAGAAAGCTTCGATCAGTTCGTCCATCGTGAAGAACTCACGGTTGTCTCCGGGATTCCAACCGACAAGAGAGATATAATTCACGACAGCTTCCTTCAGATAGCCTTCCTCCAGGAGATCTTCGAAAGAAGGATCTCCGTATCTTTTGCTCAGTTTGCGAGTCGCGTCCGCCATCACAGGGGTCAGATGGATGTATACGGGCTTCTCCCATCCGAACGCGTCATACAGCAGATTGTATTTGGGCGTAGAAGAGAGATACTCATTGCCGCGCAGAACATGCGTGATGCCCATCGTATGGTCATCGATCACGTTGGCGAAATTATAGGTAGGAAGCCCGTCCTGTTTGATGAGGACATTGTCGTCCAGTTCCGAACAGTCTACGGTGATATGCCCGTAAAGAACGTCATCGAAAGACGCTTCACCGGATTCCGGTACATTCTGACGGATCACATAAGGCACCCCGGCATCCAGCTTGGCCTGTACTTCTTCAGGTGTGAGGGAGCAGCAGTGTTTGTCGTATTTCCAGGTCTTCCCTTCCGCTTCACACGCAGCTCTGCGCTCAGCAAGTTCCTCTTTGGTGCAGAAGCAGTAATATGCTTTCCCTTTTCTGACCAGTTCCTGAGCGTAAGGAAGATACATATCCCGGCGTTCCGTCTGAATATAAGGCCCGACAGGTCCTCCCACATCAGGGCCTTCATCCCAATCCAGGCCAGCCAGACGAAGACTGCGGTAGATCTTTTCCGTTGCTCCTTCCACCAGGCGTTCCTGGTCGGTATCCTCGATCCTCAGGATATAAACGCCGTGATTCTTTCTTGTGAACAAATAAGTGTATAGAGCCGTACGAAGCCCGCCCAGATGAAGATACCCGGTGGGACTCGGCGCAAAACGTGTACGAACCTGCATGTCGCTCTCCTTATCCTTTTGCCTGGACTTTCGCCCATGTATCCTTCAGACTCACGATCCGGTTGAAGGTCAGTTCACCTTCCTTTGCATACTGGTCCAGGACATAATAGCCCTGTCTGACGAACTGGAACTTATCTTCAGGTTTCGCTTCAGCCAGCCAGGCTTCAGCCATGCATCCTGTAAGAGTCTTCTTGGAATCCATGTTCAGCCTGTCAAAATAGTCATCATGCTCGTCACCGCCTTCACGGTCCCGGAGCAGTGATTCGTAGATACGGATCGTAGCAGGTTTTGCTGTGGCCGCATCCACCCAGTGAATCGTCCCCTTGACTTTTCGGTCCGCAGTGGGACCGCCCGTATAACTGTCCAGATCCGCCGTACAACGCAGTTCGCGGATCGTACCGTCTTCATTCTTGACCACTTCGTCGCAGCGGATGATGTATGCACCCATAAGCCGCACTTCACCGTCAGGTTTCAGACGGTGATATTTCGGAGCAGGCACTTCCATAAAGTCGGCAGCTTCGATATAGATCTCACGGGAGAAACTGACTTCGTGGCTTCCGGCTTCCTCGTGGAAAGGATGGTTCGGACGCATGAACGTCTCGCTCTTTCCTTCCGGATAATTCGTAATAACGACCTTGATCGGTTCCGTCACGACCATGGCGCGGGGAGCATTCTCGTTCAGTTCATCCCGGATGCACGACTCGAGAAGCGCCATATCGACGACGCTGTAAGCCTTGGCAGTTCCCGCTTTGGACAGGAAATCGCGGATAGCGGACGGAGTGATGCCTCTGCGGCGAAGCCCGCGAAGCGTAGGCATGCGCGGATCATCCCACCCGTCCACCAAGTGCTCTTCGACCATTCGGCGAAGATACCGTTTGCTCATGATAGTGCCCGTCATATTCAGACGTGCGAACTCGATCTGCCTGGGAGGATACTCGAAGCCGATCTCATGCGTGACCCAATCATACAGAGGACGGTGATCCTCATATTCCAAAGAGCACAGGGAATGTGTGACGCCTTCCAGCGCATCTCCGATGGGATGAGAAAAATCGTACATGGGATAAATGCACCATTTATCTCCTGTCTGATGATGCGTAACAAAACGGATGCGGTAAAGGACCGGATCCCTCATATTCATGTTGGGAGCGGCCATATCGATCCTGGCACGCAGCACCATGGAACCTTCCGGATGTTTGCCTGCCCGCATTTCACGGAACAGACGAAGACTTTCTTCGGAAGGACGGTCTCTCCAGGGAGAATTCTTACCGGGTTCGGTCAGGGTACCGCGATTCTCCCTGATCTCATCGGCAGACTGCTCATCCACATAGGCTTTGCCTTCGCAAATGAGTTTTTCAGCGAACTCATAGGTCTGTTCAAAGTATTCGGAAGCAAAATGGAGTTCTTTCCAGTCAAACCCCATCCAGTGGATATCCTCAAAAATCGCATCGATAAACGACTGATCTTCCTTTTCGGGATTGGTGTCATCAAAGCGGAGATTGCAGCAGCCTCCGTATTTTTCGGCTGTCCCGAAATCCAGGACCATCGCTTTGACATGTCCGATGTGAAGATAACCGTTCGGCTCGGGCGGGAACCGCGTCTGGATATAATCCCGAACCTTGCCCGCTTCGATATCTTCGTTGATAGCGGCATCGATAAAATGCTCCGCAGGTTTAACTTCTGCCTTGACCGGCATCGATTCATCCTCCGTTTTCGCAATGACATACCCTTGAACAGGTATGTATAAGTATATCATAGATCATCCGAGTTTTTCAAGAAATGATACGGCAAAATGCCCTTGTCTCGGCGTTTATATCACTGATTTCTCTTGATGAAGCGAAATGCCTGTGTTACAATAAGAAACAAGAAATCCATCAGTAAGGAGGAGTCTTCATGATTTGTCCCAAATGCGGAAGTCCTTTAGCAGACGGACAGAAATTCTGCTCCAACTGCGGTTCTCCAATTCCTCAGATCTCCTTTACTCAGGAACCTGTTCAGGAGAACGCGCCTTCCGAACCCGCAGTTCCCAGCTACGAACCCGTACAGGAACCCGCTCCCCAGCCTGAAGCTCCCGTACAGGAACCCATTCAGCAGGAAGCTCCTGCAGCACCTGCCTATCAGCCTCAGCAGCCCCCGCAGGCACAGAACATCCCCTATCGTGCTCAGCCTCCGCAGGCACCTGCTTATCCGAACCAGCAGCCTCAGGGGCAGCCTGCTCCTTATGTGACTCAAGCACCTCAGCAGCCTTACGGCGCTCCTCAGGGTCAGCCTTACGGTGCTCCCCAGGGTCAGCCTTACGGCGCTCCCCAGGGTCAGCCCTACGGCGCTCCTCAGGGTCAGCCTTATGGTGCTCCCCAGGGTCAGCCTTACGGCGCTCCCCAGGGTCAGCCTTACGGTGCTCCCTATTCCGCACAGAAGCCCAAGAAGAAGAGCAAAGCCGGCCTGGTCATCGGAATCATCGGGGGCGTGGTCGCCCTGGCCGCGATTATCGTCGTCCTTCTTCTGCTCTTCAGAGAAAAAGAACCTGAGATCATTTCCGTAAACCTGAACGATTATGTCAGCGTCAAGTTCGAAGGTTATGATACGATCGGCAACATCACTGAACAGAAATTCGATGAGGATGCTCTTCTCAAGGATAAAGGCGAATCCATCAAATGGAATCTGAAAGCCAAAAAAGAGATCAAGAGCATGACGAAGCTCTACACAGCCGATGAATACTTCAAGGAGTATGTTCTCGGCTGCCTGTATGGATCGGTCGACGGATACTACTATGATGAACTCTCCAACGGCGACACAATCACCTGGAAGTGGAGCGATTATGGCGCCGAGGATTTCCTGCAGTATCTCAATGTGGATCTTCAGTATGACGAACTGAAGATCAAGGTTACCGGTCTGGACGAGCCCGGCACGTTCGATCCTTTTGAAGGCGTGACCCTCGATGTCTCCGGACGCAGCGGCGATGCGTATGCCTCTCTGGATTATCCGTCCGATTCCGTTTATTATTACCTGGATTACACGATGTCCTGCAACAAGGATGATACGAACGGATATCTCCGCAACGGCGACGTCATCACTGTGACTGCCGAGCTTCCGGACTGGGCCCGTTCTACTGTGATCAAGGAATACGGCAAGGTTCCTTCCCCGACCACCAAAGAGTATACGGTCGAAGGTCTGGATTTTGATCTTGAATCCTATGATCAGATCCCCGAAGATATCCGCAGCACCCTGATCAGCACGCCTAAGGACGCAATCAAGAACGAGTTCACGACATTTGCCTCTACGCGCAGCTACTTCGATTTCGTAGGCATCGAAGAAGACGGATACTGGTTCACCAAACTGAAAGACGGTGCATACGGCTATGAAGCCAACCGGCTCTACATCGTTTACAAGATCACGATCAAAGTTGCCGGCAACAACACGTCTTATTACTGGTATGCCAAGTATACAGACTTCGAGTCTGAGGATGGTCAGATCCATTACAATGAGGAAGACAATCCCAGCAGTTACGGCGTTGCCCCTGACCGTTTCGATCTTCCCTATACCAACGGCAATACCAAGAGCAGCCTGACGATTCGCGGCTATAAGACTTTGGAAGAACTCAGCAGCGCAATCTCGAAGGACAGCGGAGACGATTACGAAGTGGTCGCCAACGAAGCATCCTGAGTTTCGTTGATCCTGTTATCATCAATCAAACTCCCGGCGGTACGGCTTTGAGCCGTACCGCCGTTCTGTTTCCATGCACGGGATTTGACCGGTTCAGAAACGCACTTGGTTTATGATTCTGATAACAAAAAACTGTGGATATCCGGAGAATCACTTCTCAGTATCCACAGTTCTCAACCTTATACCTGATTACTTTTTCGGCTGGATGACTACGTGACGGTAAGGATCTTCGCCTTCTGAATGCGTATCTACGCCTCGAACAGATGCAAGCGTGGAATGGATAATCCTGCGCTCATAAGAATTCATCGGTTCAAGAGATACATTCCTGCGGGAACGGACTGCCTTCTGAGCAAGCCGATGGGCAAGATTAATAAGAGTCTGTTCTCTTTTGCGGCGATAAGAACCGATATCCAGAGAAATACGCTGATAGCCATCGTCACCGTCGCTGTCTCCACGGTTCTGGTTCGCTACGAGACCGGCAAGGAGCTGCAGAGCATCCAGAGTCTCGCCGCGATGACCGATCATCACACCGATCTTGTCACCTTCCATGCGGATGCGAAGTCCGCGTTCACCACGTGCAATAGCAACACCGGGGTCTTCTACGCCCATGTAGCCGGCAACGGTCGTCAGGAAAGACGTGACTCTTGCGGCGCTTTCACTCAGTTCCTCCTCCGTAAGCGGAACAAAATCATCCTTGTTGGATTCTTCCTGTTCAGCCAAAGCCTGATCCAGAGTCTTGAAGACGACTGCGGGCTGTTCTTCCTCTGCTTCTTGTTTCTCTTCTTCTTCCCAATTCTCAATCGTAAACGATTCCATGGAATCAGGGATCACGAGCATAACCCGTGCCATCTTAGCACCGAACAGGCCCAGGACTCCGCGGCTGCCCTCATCGAGCACGAGCACATCCACATCTTCTCTGTTGAGATGCAGTTCGGTCAGGCCTTCCTGTATAGCCTCATCCACAGTACGGCCGATGTATTCTTTATTCATTTTGAGATGATTCCTCTTCTCCTTCAGGCAGTGCCGGTTTGTTCTTCTCATCCTGCATCTTGAAAATCCAGGAAATGACGAGCTGGCTCAGCACGGCCATGGCGGAACTTACACACCAGTACAGCGCGAACGCTGCGCTGGAAGTCCAGGTAAAAAACAGAAACATGATCGGCATCATCCATGTCATGATCTTGGAATTCATGCCGTTCTGCTCCGCCGCGGCTCCCTGAGTCTTGGCGGTCTCCTGCTGGCTCAGCTGAGTCTGAAGATAGCTGAACCCGGCAGCGGCCAGAGGCAGGAAGCCCCAGCCGTTTCTGAGCGCTGAAAACTGCTCGATCCAGGATGCCATGACCGTACCGTAATCCGTCACACCGGACATGGCTGCATATTTACCGATTTCATTCTCCAAAGGCATGACCGTCGCCATAAAGGTGTCCGGCTGCCAGAGGTTCCTTACCCACAGGAAACCGTAGGGCACGATTTCTCCGCCGTTCTTGGCAGTTTCATAGAAGGCATAGATCTGTTCGCCTGTCAGATTACGGATCACGTTGAAGAACGCAATGAAGATCGGAAACTGGATGATCAGGATGAAGAGCATGGGCAGACAGCCGGCGAAAGGACTTATGCCTTCCTTCTTGTACAGCTCCATCTGCTTGGCATTCATCTTCTGAGGATCATTGCCGTATTTCTTTTTCAGCGCTTCCAGTTTGGGGTTGATCTTTGCCATGTTGGCCTGCTGGGTCCTCATGGTCTTGCGCTGGTAATAATCCAGCGGAGTCAGCACCAAACGGAAAAGGATGGTAAATACAATGATGGACCAGCCGTAGTTTCCGAGAAAACCATTCAGCCATTCCAGAGCCATTGTAAACCAGTGTGTCAGTGTCGACATTCGTCTTACTCCTTGCTGCTGCCACTTTTGTGGCTGCACGGGGTCTTTTTTTCAGGCACCGGGTCATATCCTCCCGGAAAGAAAGGATTGCAGCGCAGCAGCCGCTTTACCGCAAGCCATGTCCCGTATCCTGCACCGAATCGGGAGATCGCCTCATAGGCATATTCAGAGCACGTGGGCACATAACGGCAGCTTGGAGGCAGAAGCGGTGAGATCTGCCTTTTGTAAAAGCGGATCAACGCAAGAAAAACCTTTTGTACTACAGAACCCACGGTATAAACCTCGAAGCGGAGCCCGTTCAGGATCTCTCTTCCCACATGTTCGATCGGGCAAACAGCTGTTCCATTGTCCTGCATACCGTCTGAAAATCGACTTCACCATCCTTCACTATGGAAGGACGAACGACAAAAATCAGGCGATACCCCGTTTTCAGCCGGGGCTGCAGGCTCCGGAAAGCTTCCCGAAGCACCCTCTTCGTCCGATTGCGGATAACAGCGTTTCCGACTTTCTTGCTTACGGAAAACCCCACAAGCATCTCTCCCGGTCTCCCTGTCCGCATGCAGATCAGAGTCAGTGTCGCCGAGGATGCCCGTCTGCCTCTGGCATAGATCCGGTGAAAATCACGGTTCAGACGAAGACGGTTACGGCGTGGCAGCATCGTTAGGCGGACAGCACCTTGCGGCCCTTGGCACGGCGGCGAGCAAGAACCTTACGGCCGTTCTTGGTGGACATGCGGGCACGGAAACCATGCACCATGGAGCGCTGACGTTTTTTGGGATGATAGGTCTGATTCATAAGATTTTCTCCTTTCGATTGTTGACAGGCCAGTCACCGCCCCTGTCTGGCGGAGGGGCTCCTAACACGTGAGCCCGCTATTAGGCAGTGTACTGCTTATTATATATAGATTCGGAAGTCTTGTCAATCTCAGCGGTTCTCAGCCATTCGTGAATTTCAGGATTTTCCAATTATGGCGGGATCTTTTGGACATCTGTCTCACCATTTATCCAATATACACTTCTCTGCTGTCCCATGAACGTCGGAATCCGGACCTGAAGCAGAAGAAAAAGCCCCGCCGCAGCGGGGCCTTGCTTGATTACAGTGAAACGACCTGTGATAACCGAATAATCACACGAGTCCCTGAGCGATCATCGCCTCAGCAACTTTCTCGAAGCCCGCGATGTTGGCGCCGGCAACCAGGTTGTATCCCAGTCCGTATTTCTCCGCAGCAGCAGCAGACGCATTGTGGATCGACTGCATGATAGTCTTCAGACGCGCGTCGACTTCCTGGGCGCTCCAGCCGAGACGCTGGGAGTTCTGGCTCATCTCCAGAGCGGATGTAGCAACGCCGCCGGCGTTGGCCGCTTTGGAAGGCGCCACTACGACGCCCTGTTCCTGCAGATAAGCAAGAGCTTCGTTCGTCGTGGGCATGTTGGAGACTTCCACATAATAGCGGGTACCATTCGCCACGATCTGCTTGGCTTCTTCCAGACCGACTTCGTTCTGGGTTGCGCAGGGCATCACGACATCCGCTTTGACTTTCCAGGGTTTCTCGCCGGGATAGAAAGTGGCGATCTCCGGGAATTTCTCCGCGAAAGACTTGACGCCGCGCTTGCCGGACGCACGCATGGTCAGGAGATAAGAAACCTGCTCATCCGTCAGAATGCCTCCGGGGATATGGACATAACCGTCGGAGCCGGAGAGCGTCACGACCTTGCCGCCAAGCTCCATCAGTTTCTTCGTCGCGCCCCAGGCTACGTTTCCGTAACCGGACAGAGCGAATGTCTTGCCCTCGAGCTTGTCGCCTTCGTGCTTGAACATCTCCTCGGTATAGTAAATGGCACCGTAGCCGGTAGCTTCCGGACGGATCAGGCTGCCGCCGTAGGACAGGCCTTTCCCGGTCAGGACGCCGTTTTCGTACGCGCCGCGGATCCGCTTGTACTGGCCGAAGAGATATCCGATCTCTCTGGCGCCAACACCGATGTCACCGGCAGGAACGTCGGTATCGGGTCCGATATGACGATAGAGCTCGGTCATGAAAGCCTGGCAGAAACGCATGACTTCCGCATCGCTCTTTCCGGCGGGATCGAAATCGGAACCGCCCTTGCCGCCGCCGATAGGCAGAGTCGTCAGGCTGTTCTTGAAAGTCTGTTCAAATCCGAGGAACTTCATGATGCTCAGATTGACTGTGGGATGGAAGCGCAGTCCGCCCTTATAGGGACCGATCGCGGAGTTGAACTGCACGCGGAAAGCACGGTTCACATGGACTTTGCCGGCATCATCCTGCCAGGTCACACGGAAAGTGATGATGCGCTCGGGTTCGACCATGCGCTCCAGGAGACCCAACTTCTCATACTGGGGATTCTGGGCGATCACTACGTCCAGGGACTTCAGGACTTCTTCGACAGTCTGAAGAAATTCCTTCTGATCCGCGTCTCTTTTGCGGACCTCATCCAGCACACGCTGTGTATAGGCTTGCATTGACACTTCCTCCTTCCAGAGTTGCAGCTTTATAAAACTTTGCTTTCCGAAATCCTAGAAACCTCGGAAAAATTACCTTTCCATTGTACACATAGTGCAGGATGATGTCAATCATCCTGCAAAAACTTTATTGCACTAACCTGAAAAATTTACTCTCGCGACAGTTTCATATCGCCCTTCTTGATCCATCCTACACGGTACAGGGCCCAGTCGAAAGCAAAAGTCAGCAGAGCAGGCGCGATCACCTGGAGGCCAAGGATCAGGATCAGCACATAAATGGGATTGGCACCGCCTTCCGTGACCATGGATGCCCACGTGCCGAACTGACCGACAAGGCCGGAAGTACCCATACCCGCCCCGGCAGGTGTATTGGTCATATGGAAAACCGCCGCAGCGATCGGTCCGAGGATAGCACCGGCAAGCGTCGGCGCGATCCAGATCTGGGGACGTCGCAGGATGTTGGGCACCTGAAGCATGGAAGTTCCGAGTCCCTGAGAAAGCAGACCGCCGAAACCGTTGTCTCTGTAGGAAGCAACAGCGAAACCTACCATCTGCGCACAGCATCCTACAGTCGCAGCACCGGCCGCCACGCCGTTCAGTCCAAGCATGATACACAGAGCGGCCGAGGAGATCGGTGCAGTCAGTGCCATGCCGACGAGGACCGCCACGGCTATGCCCATGGGGATCGGAGCCAGTTCCGTCGCTCTGTTGATGACACCGCCGAGGGCTGTCATGAAGTCGCCGATGGAGGGAGCCAGGAATTTGGCTGTGAGTCCTCCGGCAATGATCGTGACCATAGGCGTAAGAACGATATCCACAGGGGTCTTCTTGCTGACGAGACGGGCGATCTCCGCGCCGATCACGGCGGCAAGATACGCGCCTACCGGTCCGGCGGTGGCACCGCCGGCACTGGAAGTCGCCAGATATCCGAGGGCTCCCGTAGCAGCGCTGGAATAGATAACCAGCGGATCGGCTTTGAGCCCGAATGCGATCGCGACACCGATGGCTGCGCCGATGACAGGAGAAGAAGCTCCGAGCACCGATGCAAATTCAGCAAGGAATCCAAGATGAGGGATCTTGCCCAGCTGACTCAATATGAGTCCGATGATTAAAGATGCAAACAGGCCGTATGCCATGGCTCCCATCGCATCGATCAGATAACGCTGATATATTTTTCGGATGAACGACATGGTTCCACCCTCCAGTAACAGAATCAAAACGTATTATATCCTCACGTTCTCCCGACCGCAAGCAATGCGCTTTTTTTCTCCTGAGACGGACTCATATCGGCCGTTTTTTTGTGCACATTTCTTTTTTGCAACTAAAACATCGTGACAGAGACCGTGGAGTAAGCTATACTTTATGTGATATAGATCTGTATTTCCGGAGGCCTGCATATGGCGAAAACTCTCGTTCTGACCGGCGGCGGCACAGCCGGACACGTGACCCCGAATCTCGCGCTGATCCCGCTTTTTCAGAAGGAAGGCTGGGACGTACACTATATCGGATCCTATGACGGTATGGAACGCGATCTGATCTCAAGAGCAGAAGGCGTAACCTATCATGCGATCGATTCAGGAAAGCTTCGCCGTTACAGAGATCTGAAGAATCTCTCGGATCCCTTCCACGTGATCCACGGTGCCTTTCAGGCCGCCCGCATCATCGCAAAGCTCCGCCCCCGTGTCCTGTTCGCCAAAGGCGGTTTTGTCAGCGTTCCTGCGGTCTTCGGCGCATGGATTCACCGTGTCCCTGTCGTCACTCATGAAAGCGATCTGACCCCCGGACTGGCCAATCGTCTGACTCTTCCCATGGCGACAACTGCCTGTGCCACTTTTCCTGCAGCCGCCGAAGGGTTCGGAAAGAAAGGTGTCTGGACGGGTTCTCCCATCCGTGAGAGCCTATTTTCCGGCTCCCGCCAAAAAGGTCTGCAGCTGTGCGGATTCTCCGATACAGGAAAACCAGTGCTCCTGATCATGGGAGGAAGTCTTGGCGCCCGTGCGATTAACGAGGCTGTGGACGAATCTCTCCCCGAACTTCTGAAGTCTTTCCGAATCCTCCATATCCGCGGCGCCGGAGGACTGAATCCGGATCTGTCCCATACGGAAGGATATGCCCAGTTCACCTATCTGCACGATGAGCTGCCGGATGCCCTCGCCGCAGCGGATCTTGTGCTTTCAAGAGCAGGCGCGAATGCGATCTGGGAATTCTGTGCGCTTGGTCTTCCCATGCTCCTGATCCCGCTGCCCCTCGCTGCGAGCCGCGGTGATCAGATCAAGAACGCGGAACTGTTCCGCTCACTCGGTTATGCGGAGATCCTGGCTCAGGAAGAGATGACACAGGACACACTGTGCCGCTCTCTGCTGGACGTATGGGAGAAAAGGGACGTGATCCGAGCCGCGCAATGTCCCGAAGATCAGCGGCAAGGGCTCATGCGCCTAAAAAGAGAAATAGAAAAAGCCGCCAAGTCGGTCTGATAACAAGTGCTCACCGGTAGGAGAAACACAACGTGCCATAATCATTCATAAGGAGGACGGATCATGAAAATCGCGATACTTGGATTGGGACTCATAGCCGATGCGGTCGCCCCGACAATCGTCAGGACGCCCGGCGCCGAATGCTGGGCTGTGGCCGCACGCGATCTTTCCCGTGCACAGGCTTTTGCCCATAAACACGGGTTCCGGAAAGCATACGGCAGCTATGAAGAAATGCTGTCCGACCCCGAAATCGAACTCGTCTATGTCGCAACACCTCATTCTCTGCATGCCGAACACATGAAACTGTGCATGGAGCACGGAAAAGCGGTCCTCTGCGAAAAAGCGTTCACGATGAATGCCTCACAGGCAAAAGAGATTTCCGAATTCTCAAAAGAAACGGGCGTCTATGCAGCAGAAGCCATGTGGACGCGCTATATGCCTTCCCGTTGGCTTATCCAGGAAACTCTGGATTCAGGCATCATCGGTCCCGTTCATATGCTGACGGCCAATCTCTCCTATGATATGGACACAAAACCGCGTCTGACGGATCCGTTTCTTGCCGGGGGCACGCTTCTTGACGTAGGCGTTTATGGCATCAACTTTGCCATGATGCACTTCGGCAACGGGATCAGCAGAATCGAATCCTCTGTCCAGATGACTTCGACAGGCGTCGATGCACAGGAATCCATCACGCTCCATTATCCGGACGGACGCATGGCTGTCCTCACACACGGTATGTATGCCCGCGGCGACCGCAAAGGGATCTTCCACGGAGAAAAAGGATATATCGTCGTAGAGAATATCAACAATCCGAATGCCATCCGGGTTTTTGATGGTTCAGACAGACTGATCCGTGAGATCCCGATCCCGGAACAGATCTCAGGATATGAGTATGAATTCATCGAGGCCATGGACCGCATCACGGCTGGAGATAGAGAATCACTGTCGATGCCTCAGTCGGAATCCATCGCGCTCATGGAGCGCCTCGATCAGATCCGTGCACAGTGGGGACTCGTCTATCCCCAGGAAAAATAAACATCAAGGAGATTGATCCATGCCGATTAAAGTTGCATTCATCGGAGCCGGTTCCATCGGCTTCACCCGGAAGCTTCTGTCCGATATCCTCACGGTTCCGGAATTCCATGATATCTCCGTATCCTTCACGGACATCAATCCGCGGAATCTGGATATGGTCTATCAGCTCTGTCAGCGTGATATCGAATCCAACGGGCTTAATATCAAAATCGATGCTACGCTCGACCGCCGCGGCGCCTTCAAAGACGCCAATTATGTCATCAACTGCGTAAGGATCGGGATGCTTGAAGCCTTTACCTATGACGTGGAGATCCCGCTGAAATACGGTGTCGACCAGTGTGTGGGTGACACGCTCTGCGCCGGTGGCATCATGTACGGCCAGCGGGATATCGCAGCCCTTGAAGGCTTCTGCCGAGATATACGGGAAGTTGCTGCTCCCGGATGCATGCTCCTGAACTATTCGAATCCCTGCGCCATGATCACCTGGTACTGCAACAAATACGGAGGCGTGCCCACGGTAGGGCTCTGTCACGGTGTCCAGGGCGGGCACAAGCTGATTGCAGAAGCTCTCGGTTACAAAAAGGAAGAAATCGACATCATCTGTGCAGGGATCAACCACATGACATGGTATATCTCCGTAAAGCACAACGGTGAGGAACTGAACGACCGCCTCCTTGCCGCTCTGGAAGCGGACCCGCATATTGCCGAGACGGAAAAGGTCCGCATCGACATGATGAAACGCTTTGGATACTTCTCGACGGAATCCAACGGACACCTGAGCGAATACGTTCCGTGGTATCGCAAGCGCACGGGCGAGATCATGCGCTGGATCGACCTCAGCACATGGATCAACGGTGAAACAGGCGGCTATCTGCGGGTCTGCACCGAAGGACGCAACTGGTTCGAAACGGACTTCCCGAACTGGCTCAAGGAACCGCCCATGCGCTATGTCCCCGAAGAACGCTCCGAAGAACACGGGAGCTATATCATCGAAGCGCTGGAGACCGGACGTCTCTACCGCGGTCACTTCAACGTCGTAAATCACGGTACGATCACGAATCTTCCGGAAGATGCGATCGTGGAAGTGCCCGGATATGTGGATACACACGGCATCAACATCCCCCGCATCGGAGATCTGCCCATGGGCTGCGCCGCCGCCTGCATGAGCAACATCACCGTGCAGCGCCTGGCTGTGGAAGCTGCCGTAAAGGGTGACATCATGCTCCTGAGGCAGGCCATGATGATGGATCCGCTGGTCGGAGCCGTATGCAATACGGAAGAGATCTGGCAGATGGTGGATGAGATGCTGATCGCGGAAGCGGAATGGCTGCCTCAGTATGCAGAGGAGATCGAACGCGCCAAGGAACGCTGGGCAAAAGCGGAAAAAGAAGGAACTCTGATCCCGCCCATCGTGACACAAGGTGCAGCAAGGCTGCACACGAAGACTGTGGAAGAGATGGCACAGGACCGTGCAGCCGCCACGGCAAATGCAAGCAAAGCGGACAAAGCCCACTGAGCACATCCGGATACAGATAAGGCCTGACGGTCACGGGAGACCGTCAGGCCATTTGTTTTCACTGATTCCAGAGTCAGATCTTACAGGCGTTTCACTTTTTCGGATTGACCTGTGATGCGCGCAGCGTCTTTCCGTCGGATTCGAATACAGCGTTCCCTTCCTGCGTCAGATAGATTTCCGTACCCAGGCTCTTCAGCAGTTCCAGGACACGCTCGTCCGCAGGATTCTTCTCGCTGGCTGTGATCACACATACGCGGGGCCGTGTCTGTGTGTAAAAGTCACCGGAAGCATCGTTCCACCGTCCGTGATGAGGCGCCTTGAGAAAATCATAGCTTTCATCATGTCCGGACATCCACTCACGAAGACGTGCTTCTTCCGCATCGCCGGGAAACAAAAAGTCCAGTTCACCATGCGTGACTGATACGATCAGAGAGACGTCATTGTCTCCGGGATCATCCAGGGAAGTCGGATATATGGTGACCCGGGCCGAACCGAGTCCGAACGACAGTTCTTTCTCTGCACGGACGATCTCAGCATCCGACTGACCCAGCGCCAGACGGTATGCTTTCATTTCATCGCTTTTTTCTTTATAAACGGGTTCGATGACTTTTCCGATCCCGACGGAAGAGATCAGCTGCGCGGCTCCTCCGATATGATCCTTGTCAAAGTGAGAGATCAGGAGCACATCTATGGAATCGACTTTCAGATCATCCAGAACAGAAAGGATCTTGTCAGCGTCATCCGTTTCACCCGCATCCAGGAGCATCGCATGACCTCCGCAGTAAAGGACGAAGGCATCCGCCTTGCCGCACTTGACCGCACAAACGGTCAGAGCATCTTCCGCAGGTGACTGCGAAGGCAACGGCGAAGGCGGCGAAGACGAGCATGCTGAAAGAAGCAGGAGAGCGGTCAGCAGTACTGCAGTTGATCTACGCATCAGTACCTTCCTTCTTTGGCAGTATAAGAAGACAGAGTCCTCTTTCCTTCATGCTCAGAGGCGTATGCGGCGGGAGATACGCAGTCTGCCCTCTGGGCAGGGAGAACGATTCGTTCCGGCACTCGAAACGCATATCCTCCAGCGCGATAACAGCGGAGAATTCACTTCTGTCGGGGAATTCCATGGGATCGCTTCCGCCGAACAGAGAAAAGGACGGCATATCGCAAAGAAGTGTCCATGTTCCGTTCTTTCTCAGGACTGTGGGCAGATGCGTCCAGGCAGTCAGATCCGCGACCTGAAGGGCTTTGTCAAGATGAAGAGGTCTGGGATTTCCATCCCTGTCCAACCGGCCGTAATCGTACAGACGGTATGTCGTATCACTGTTCTGCTGGACCTCGGCCACCATGATCCCCGCGCCAAGGGCATGGATCTGTCCGGCTTCGATCGCATAGCACTCCCCTTCCTTGGGAGTGATCCAGTGAAGATACCGGGGCAGACTTCCGTCCAGAGCCGCTTCACGCAGTTCTGCCCGATCCATATCCTTTTCCAGTCCGATCGCGAGTCTCGATCCGGGTTCCGCCGAAAGAACAAACCAGCATTCGCTTTTCCCGTACGGAAAGCCCTCTGCCCGCGCTGCACGGTCATCCGGATGCACCTGTACTGAGAGATCTTTCGCGGCATCGATCAGCTTGACAAGAACAGGAAAATCCCTTCCGGGAAAATCATGTGAAAAAATCTCTGCAAGGCTGCGCCCGTCGTCCGAGAAACTCATCCCATCCGCTCTGGCCGAAAGTTCCCATGATTCTGCCAGCGGCGTCTCGCCATCTTTCCCCCAGGAGCGGAGCTTTTCTCCCCCCCAGAGATAGTGTCTGACTGTGGGTATCATACGGATCGGTCTGTTCATGGTTTCACCAGCGCAGCGGCTCCCACGATGCCTGCGTCTCCTCCGAGCGTTGCCGCCTCTATCCTTGTCCTGGGCAATCCGTCCGCCGCATAAATCCTTTGGTAGATCTTGTCCCGGATCGGAGCGATCAGATACTCTCCCTGTGCGGATATACCGCCGCCGAACAGCAGAAGCTCTGGTTCGAAAATATTGACGAGAGACGAAGCTCCTTCAGCCACCGCATCCTCATACCGCGCAAGGACATCCAGTGCTGCCGCATCTCCCGCATGTGCCGCAGAGAACAGGATTCTTCCGTTCATCCCGGAGTCTGCAGAGTCCGCAGATCTGCGCAGCAGACTTTCCGGATGTTCCGCGGCTGCTTCTTCAGCCATTCGGACAAGCGCGGTCGTGGATGCGTAGACTTCGTAACAGCCCTTTCTTCCGCAGTTGCAGGGGATCCCTCCGTACACCATGGTCATGTGCCCGATCTCACCGGCCGCACCGTTAAATCCGACCAGGAGCTTTCCGTCTACCATGATTCCGCCGCCGATCCCTGTTCCAAGCGTCACGAGGATCACATCTCTGCATCCCTTGGCAGCTCCCGCAAACACTTCACCCAGGAGAGCGCAGTTCGCGTCGTTCCCCAATGTAACGGGCATTCCGCAGGCTTCTTCGAGCCGGCCGGCAAGCGGGTACATCCTGAACGGAAGATTCGGGGACGTCACGACGATGCGTCCAGTAACATCCACCGCACCCGGAGTCCCGACGCCCAGACCCGTGATCGGCTCAGGGCTGTCTTTCGCGACCTCTAAAGCCAGCGACGCCATCGTATCCACGATCGAATCTGCACCGTTCTGCGCACGGGTCAGCGTTTCCCTGCGCGCAAGGATCTTCCCTTCTTCCGAAACAAGGGCAGCCGTCACAGTCGTGCCGCCAAGATCAATCCCGATTCTCATTCTGAACCTCACAAGATATAATAATACCCGCACAAAACTATGTGCGGGCTGCGTGGAATCAGTTGTCGGCAGTCAGCGAGTTGAGCTGCTTCACGATGGTCTCCACATCCACACCGTGCACGGCGCAGGCTTCCTCAACGGTCTCGCCGGAGGACATCGGGCAGCCGATGCAGTGCATTCCCATCATGTTGAACACGATCGCGGTACGGCGGTCCGCACGGAGCGCTTCACCGATCGTCGTATCTTTAGTAAAAGTCATGTGTTTCACCTCCTACAGGTCTGTACAAGAAGGATACACCCTTTTCCCTCTTTTTTCAAGAGGTTCAACGACAAATCCTGACAAAAATAATAAGAATTCATGCGTCGGAATCCTTGATTCACGTCTTCGCGTGTTTTTCCGTTCCTGTCGTTCTTCTGAAGACCTGCGGGCCATGCTTGACACCGTCCTGCATCTGGGTTATAATCCATTTAATCCTTGAAAGGAGACGTATCATGGCAGCGATTCGAGGCAATTCCATGGGTACCGTCAAGATGTGCATGCGCAGCATGGACATGTGCATGATGATGCCCAAACTCGAACAGACCTGCCGCTGATCCCATCCACCGAATCAAGGACAATACCGACACAATCTCGGGAAGCGGCACGCTTCCCGTTTTTTGTTGAAGAAAGGAATACCATGATCGAACTGCGCGGACTGGAAAAGATCTACCGGGATACCGGGGAAGATATCGTCGCACTCCAGGACATCAATCTGACGATCGAAGACGGTGAAATCTTCGGAATCATCGGGCTGTCCGGCGCCGGCAAATCCACGCTTGTACGGTGCATCAATCTTCTCGAGAAGCCGACATCCGGCCAGGTCCTTCTGGACGGGAAAGATCTCATGTCTCTCCCCAAAAAGGAGCTCCTTCGCATCCGTCAGAACATCGGCATGATTTTCCAGGGATTCAATCTTCTCGAGCAGAGAAATGTGCTTGGAAACGTCTGCTTCCCTCTGGAGATCGCCGGCGTCAAAAGCGGAGACGCGAAAAAGCGCGCCCGTGAACTGTTGGCGCTCGTCGGACTGGAAGACAGACAGAACTCCTATCCGTCCCAGCTTTCCGGCGGACAGAAGCAGCGCGTCGCTATCGCCCGTGCTCTCGCGACCAACCCGAAATACCTTCTCTGTGATGAAGCGACGTCGGCTCTTGATCCGAACACGACGAGATCTATTCTGGAACTCCTGAAAGAGATCAACCGGACACTGGGCGTCACGATCATCGTCATCACCCATGAGATGCGTGTCATCGATGCAATCTGTGACCGTGTGGCGGTCATCGATCAAAGCCGTATCGCCGAGGTCGGAAACGTCAGTGAAGTCTTTGCCCACCCCAAGAGCGCCATTGCAAGAGAACTGATCCTTCCCTCTGACCGTGTCACGATTGAGGAAGCGCATGGCCGCAAACTGCGGATCCTTTTCTCAGGCGAAGAAACGCGGCTGCCGGTCCTGAGCCAGCTGATCCTGGATACGGGCTGTCCCGTCAACGTCCTGTTCGCCGACACTAAAGAAACAGAAGGGCTTCTGCAGGGACAGATGATCCTTGAAGTGTCTCCCGAATTCGACACGAAGGTGGTCTCTTGGTTGGAAGGCCACGGGATCTCCTATGAAGAGGAGGTGTAAAGATGTCCGAGATGTTCCATAAACTTTGGGATGCCGGTCTTATCCAGCTCGGCATCTGGGAAACGATCTATATGACGTTTCTCTCCACTATCATCGCGTATCTGTTCGGGCTCCCCCTCGGCGTGATCCTGCATATCACAAGCCCCGGCGGCATACACCCCATCCGATGGCTGAACAATACCCTGGGTTTCGTCGTAAACTTTTTCCGGAGCATTCCCTTCATCATCCTCCTCGTCGCCCTACTTCCTGTGGCCAATCTCATCGTAGGCACCTCTCTGGGCAACAGAGCTATGGTCGTCATGCTGGTCATCGCCGCGATCCCCTACGTCGCGCGCATGGTCGAATCGTCGATCCGTGAAGTCGATGCCGGAGTGATCGAAGCAGCCCATTCCATGGGGGCAAATGATTTTGAGATCGTTACGAAAGTCCTGATCCCCGAGGCCAAACCCAGCCTGATCATCGGTGCCGTGATCTCTCTCGTCACGATTCTGTCCTATTCGGCCATGTCCTCCGTCATCGCGGGAACAGGTCTGGGACAGATCGCGATCATCTACGGGCACCAGCGTTCCAATCCGGACATAACCTGGGTATGCGTGTTCCTGACGGTCATCATCGTCCAGGTGATCCAGGAAGCCGGTACTTTCCTGGCGCGCAAGACCGACAAACGGGCAAAATAGGCAGGTCGGATCTGCCGATCCATCTTTTTCGGAAGGCTACCGGGAAACCGGTTCCCATAAACTGTTACTTCAGCAAAGGAGAACAACCATGAAAAAAATCACCGCGCTGGTACTTGCCGTGATCGTAGTGCTGGGTGTCCTGTCCGGATGCGCCGCCAAGACGGATGACAAAAAGATCGTCATCGGTGCTACGTCCACCCCCCATGCCGAAATCCTTGAACTCATCAAGGACGATCTGGCCAAGGAAGGCTATGAGCTGGAAATCAAGGTATTTGACGACTATATCCTCCCTAACAAAGGTCTGACCGATAAGTCTCTGGATGCGAACTATTTCCAGCATGTCGCTTATCTCACCTCCTATAACGCCTCCAACGGCACCGATCTGGTCTCCGCAGGCGCCATCCATTACGAACCGTTCGGAATCTACGGCAACGGCATCACCTCGCTGGCCGATCTGGCCGCAGGAGCTACCATCATCATCCCCGCGGACGATTCCAACGAGACCCGTGCGCTTCTGCTTCTCCAGCAGGAAGGCCTGATCACCCTGCCCGCCGATGCTTCCGCTCAGAAAGGCGTATCCACGCTGGATATCGTCGATGCCAAGGGCTATGATATTCAGGCTGTCCAGGCCGACACCGTTCCCGCTCAGCTCAAGAATGCTCCTGCCGGAACCATTGCCATCATCAACGGCAACTACGCACTTCAGGCTGGCCTGAAGATCGCAGATGCTCTGGCGATCGAATCCGCCACCGGTGATGCGGGCCAGACATATGCCAACGTGATCGCCGTCCGCAACGGTGATGAAAAGCTTCCCAAGATCCAGGCTCTCGTCAAGGCTCTGAAGACCGACAAAGTCAAAAAGTTCGTCGAAGAATCCTATAACGGTGCCGTAGTCATCGTATTCGGCTGATCGCACGTCCCGCTGCGAAACCAGATGCCCCGGATTTCTCCGGGGCATCTTATGTTTGGCCTTTTTCTCCCGATACAGGGCTTTTTTACAGAATATAAAAGTATTATAATGCAGATAATCTCAGACATTTTCTGCTACAAAGGAGGTACCATGGCAAAATACCAAGATCTGGATCGGTTGCTGCAGTCCTTCGTGGACGAACGGCTGCCGGGCTGCGCTTTCCAGATGACGCAGCATGGAAAGACCCTGTATGAAGGATACTTCGGATATGCAGACCGGGAACGCGGCATCCCTGTAACCAGGGATTCACTGTTCCGTCAGGCCTCCCTTTCCAAGATCCCTCTCTACACTGTCATGATGATGCTGTATGAGAAAGGTCTGTTCAATCTGACTGACCCGATCTCCAGATGGCTGCCCGAATGGAAGGAGTCGCGCAAATTCATCCGTACGGGCAACGGATCGCTGCGTATCGTTCCCACCGAACGGCCGATTAACGTAAGCGACGTCCTGTCCATGAAATGCGGCCTTCCCTACTGCAACAGTCCCGCACCTACCAATGATCCCGCTCAGCGTTCCATGCAGGAATGCATGAAGCCGCTTTGGGAAAAGGGTCACTATTCGGTACAGGAACACATCGCCGCAATGTCCAAAGCCGTCCTTGATTTCGAACCCGGTACACACTGGTTGTACGGTTTTTCCAGTGAAATCACGGCTGCTCTGATTGAAAAACTGACCGACATGCCTGTCGATGATGCTTTCCGCAAGCTCCTGTTCGATCCTCTGGGCATGGATCACACCGGATCCTCCTTCTTCGGAAATGCACAGGCAAACCTGGTCAAACTCTATGCCTGTTCCGAAGACGGCAAACTGACGCCCGCTGCTACAGATTTCGACAGCAAGTTCCTGCCGGGTGAAGAACACGAAGCAGGCTGGCGCCGTCTGTTCTCCAATGTCAGTGACTACTCAAAACTGTTCTCCATGCTTGCATGCGGCGGCATATATGACGGCGTAAGGATCATGGGCCGCAAAACGATCGATATGATGCGATCCAACGGTCTGGACGAGATCCAGATGAAAGACTTTACAAACCTGTATAACGCAGGCTACGGATACGGCTACGGCGTGCGTACTCTTGTCGACAAACAGCTGGGCAACCACAACGGTTCACTGGGCGCTTTCGGCTGGACGGGAGCCTTCGGCACCTGGGGAGAAGCCGATCCCGAGGACGGCATCTCGCTCGTGTACATGCACAATATGCTGCCCAACTATGAGGCCTACTACCATCTGCGGGTGCGCACGGTGGCATATGGCTGTGTGAAATAAGGGAAAGGAGCGTAACGATGGCTGAATTCAAAGATCTGGATGCTCTGCTCCAGAGATATGTAGATGACGGACTGCCCTCCTGTTCCTGTGTGATCGCCAAAAAAGGCGAGATCCTCTATGAAGGATACTTCGGCTATGCCGATATCGAGAACAGGATCCCTCTGACAAGAGCAAACGTATTCCGTCAGGCATCCCTGACAAAGGTCGCCATGTATACGACCGCCATGATGCTTTTCGAACAGGGCAGATTCCTCATGTCGGATCCGATCTATGAGTATTTTCCCGAATGGCGTCACTCTGTGAAAAGGGTCCCGAAAGGCAACGGAGGTTTCGATATCGTACCTGTCGAACATCCCATCACCATCAAAAACATCATGAACATGACCTGCGGTCTGCCCTACCATATGATCATGGGCGGAACGCCTGTCGTCTCTCATCCTACGGCCGCTGCCATGGCGGAAAAGATGAAGCCGCTGACGGACAAAGGATACTATACGCTTCGCGAACAGATCAAAGCCATGTCGGAAGTTCCCCTAGCTTTCGAGCCCGGGACGCAGTGGCTGTACGGTTTTGCCAGCGAACTGACGGCAGGCCTTCTGGAAGTGATCGGAGGGAAGCCTGCGGAATTGGTCATCAAGGAAACTCTGTTCGAACCCCTCGGAATGGACAGTTCCGCCAACTTCGTTTTCGGCGATATCGGGGAGCGGCTCGTCAAGGATTATTTCCTGAAACGGGGATCCAATCTCGGAGATCCCGATTCCCTGTATATCTGCCCGCCTGAACGTGAAGCCAGAATGGTCGGCCCGCTGGGAACGGTACCCGGTTTCTCCCGCGTCATCACAAACTGCCGGGACTACACGAAGCTCATGCAGATGCTTGCCAATGGAGGCGAGTATAACGGGGAACGGTTCCTCGGCCGCAAGACGATCGACCTGATGCGGACCAACACCCTGACTCCCGAGATGATCAAGAAAGATTTCTCCAATAATTATCTCGCAGGTTACGGATACGGATACGGCGTCCGGACCCTCATGGATAAGTATACGGGCCATCACAACGGTTCTCTCGGACAGTTTGGCTGGACCGGCGGCTCGGGCACCTGGGCCGAATCCGATCCTTCCGAAGGCGTATCCATCGTCTATATGCACAACCTGCAGCCGAACCTTGAAGAATACCATCATCTTCGCATGCGCGCCGTAGCCTACGGTTGCATGGAATAAACCCCAGATAAAGCAAGATCCCCCGGAGTCACCTCCGGGGGACTATTCAATTACTGTCATCAGACATTCACGCGGAAAAGGACGACATCTCCGTCCTGCATCACATATTCTTTTCCTTCGATTCTGACAAGCCCTTTTTCCTTACAGGCATTGATCGAACCCAGGCTCTCCAGCGTATCGAATGGAACGACTTCCACACGGATGAATCCTTTTTCGAAATCGGAATGGATCTTACCGGCTGCCTGAGGCGCTTTGGTCCCTTTGGTGATCGTCCAGGCACGGACTTCCTTTTCTCCGCCTGTCAGATAAGAGATCAGGCCAAGGAGATGGTAGGACTTCCGGATCATCCGATCCAGTCCGCTTTCATGCAGTCCGAGTTCTTCCAGGAAAGCCTTTCCTTCTTCCGGATCCATCTCGGCGATCTCGGCTTCGATGGCAGCGGATACGACGACGACTTCTGCACCTTCCGCTGCGGCACGTTCCCGTACACGAGCAACCATCGGAAGGTCCTCCGCGTCCGGCCCTAGATCATCCTCAGCCACGTTGGCGGCATACAGGATAGGTTTGGCAGTGAGAAGCCACATATCATGAACGAGTCCGGCCTGAATCTCAGTCAGTTCCAATGCACGGACAGGTATTCCTTCGTTCAGTGAATCCGCAAGAAACTGAAGAGCTTCCGCTTCTTCCTTAAGACGCTTATCACCTGACTTGGCGGATTTTCCAGTACGCTCCAGACGCTTTTCGACCGTCGCCAGATCGGCAAGCATCAATTCCACGCCGATCGTCTCCATATCCCTGACGGGATCCACGGAACCGTCCACATGCGTCACGTCATCATCTTCGAAACAGCGAACGACCTCTACGATCGCGTCGCATTCACGAATATGGCTCAGGAACTGGTTGCCCAGCCCCTCGCCCTTGGATGCCCCCCGTACCAGGCCGGCGATGTCCACAAACTCCACCGTTGCCGGAGTGTATTTCTGCGGATGATACATCTCCGCAAGGACATCCAGTCTGCGGTCGGGGACCGTAACGACTCCGACGTTGGGCTCGATCGTACAGAAAGGATAATTGGCCGCCGCCACACCCGCTTTTGTGATCGCGTTGAACAGTGTGCTCTTGCCAACATTGGGAAGACCGACGATTCCTAATTTCATTTATCTCAACATCCTCTCAAAAAGTCCCGTATTTTCAGGGTTTTCGGAATCACCCGAAAATCCATTACGCCCATTTTACGCCCTTTTTTCATTTGATCGTGGCTTAAGGCGTACCGTATACTTTTTCTTTCGGGTTCTTGCCTTATATCGAGCTTCTTCCTGCGTGAGCAGGAAAATAGTCTCTTTATCGGGTGAATTATATCATAGCGGCTTTCTTTTCTCAACGCTCATATCCTGAGCCCATGACGAATGACAATCCCTATTTATGATAAGGTTCATGCCTCAGTATCCTGCACCCCCTGTAGACCTGCTCCAGAAGCACGATCCTTGCCAATCCATGGGGCAGTGTCATCGGGCCAAAAGAGAGAAGACCTTTGGCTCCCTTTTTGACCTCATCTGACAGGCCAAGGGATCCTCCGATCAGAAGAGCGGTGTTCGTTCCATCCATCTGCCGTGTCTCAAGCCAGTCTGCCCAGTCTTCTGACGACAGTTCTTTTCCATGACTGTCCAGACAATAGTATTGTGTGCCCTGGCGAATCTTTCCAAGAAGCGCGTTCCCTTCCCGTTCAAGCACGCGGTTCTTCTCTGCATCCGACAGTCTCTCAGGAACAGGAAGATCTGCGATCTCTTCCACGGTAACGGGCAGATATCTGCTCAGCCGTTTCAGATATTCTGCCTGTGCGGCACGCCAAAACGGTTCATTCAGAGAACCGACAGCAAGAATCTGCAGTTTCATGGCCAAATCTCCAAAGTCGTCCAGATCAGTCGAAGCATCAGAAAGAAAATCGAAACAATGAAAGCCATGGGCAGGTACGACGCACCGGATGCTCCGCCTTCGCCCGAATCATCCCCATCGCGCATCAGTGCAGGCATATGTGTTGGGCAACGATGAGTGAATCCTACAGCAAAAACACCAAGGAAGAGCCCGCCGATTAGAAGCAGGAAGCTTCCCAGCAGTATGATGCCCGGCCAGTTGGCCGGTTGTGCATAAGGGTTCACCGTTACCGCACCCCTGCCGGCGGCCGCAAGAGCTTTCAGGATCAAAGAAGCCGAATTATATACTCCATGGAAGAGAACCGCTCCGAACAGGGATCCCGAACGGATCATAATCATGGCCAGAAGCAGCCCCAGCGCAAAGGAATAGGGCAACCTGTGTACAGATCCATGCATCAGAGCGAATATGCCGGCAGAAACGAGCAGGCCTGCAGCACGGCCCCAGCGGCGTTCCATGGCAGGAAGCATGGCTCCACGAAATAGAAGCTCCTCTGAAACAGGTACCAGGATACCTGCAAACGGGATCGACAGCCAGAGGGGGATACTCGTTCCGTTATCCAGGCTGTATGGAATTCCGGTTCTCTGCATCATAACGGTCCAGATCATCTGGAAGCCGGTGACGGCAAAAACTGCCGCACCGCTCATCAGCAGAATCCACGGCACCTGTCCCCGGATAAGCGCTCTCCCGATCAGAGTTTCTGAAGGAACGCCCGCACTTACCGTCATAAAAATCACCGGAAGCGCAAACAGACAAATGCTCAGAAGCGATTCCAGAACAAAGAAGACCGCCCCGTCAGCATCTGTAAGATAAGGCCGTATTTCTGCGCGGATATACCCGATCCCGAACAGCAGAATAGATGCATAAAGCATGATGAAAGAAACCTGCTCCAGACGGAGGACCGGGCATCGGCGGTAAGTAAATGCCGTGGGCTGATGGTAATCCATATCTTCTCCTGAATTGAAAGAAGCGGCCGGAGTAATCCGGCCGCTGACTTTTTCTTGATTATTTCGTACCGAAGAGTCGGTCACCTGCATCGCCCAGGCCGGGCACAATGTAGGCATGCTCATTCAGATGATCATCCAGTGCTGCGGTAAAGATGTCCACGTCGGGATGGTCTTCCTGGATCCGCTTCACACCTTCAGGCGCCGCAACCAGGCACATGAGCTTGATGTTGTTGCAGCCATGACGCTTGATGAACATAATAGCCGCAGAAGCGCTTCCTCCGGTCGCGAGCATCGGATCTACGACGATAAGTTCGCGTTCTCCGACATCAGGAGGCAGTTTGCAGTAGTATTCGACAGGTTCATGGGTCTCCGGATCGCGGTACAGACCGATATGACCTATACGAGCGGAGGGGACGAGATTGACCACGCCTTCCACCATCCCGAGTCCTGCGCGCAGGATCGGTACGACGCCGAGCTTCTTGCCCGCGATCATCTTGCAGTGTGCCGTAGCAACGGGTGTCTCGACTTCCACATCCTCCAGCGGAAGATCGCGGGTGACTTCATAGGCCATAAGAGAAGCGATCTCTCCCAGGAGTTCCCGGAAATCTTTGCAGGATGTGTCTTTGTCACGCATGATAGCGAGTTTGTGCTGGATCAGCGGATGATCCAAAACCGTGAATTTACCCATGGTCGTTCTCCTTTATATGAAGATAGCCTTTGCAGTCTGTGGCTGCGGGCTTCATTTCACAAGCTTGTCTGCTGCAGCGTTAACCATTCTTTCCAGCTGCTGGGCGACCGCATGGTATACTTCTTCCCCGCATCCGTAGGGATCGTCCACTTCTTCGCCCGTGCCCAGATAGTCTCCCAGACTGAGGACCTGAGTCTTGGCGCCTTCCGGCACCATATCCTTTACAAAGCGCGCGACTCCATGCGTCATGGCAAGGACAAGATCACACTCTGCAAGCATCTCCGGCGTCGCCTGAACGGCTTTACGGCCGGAAAGATCGATCCCGTGGAGCTTCATCTCGGTTATCGTATCCGGTGCCGCCACGTCATCGGGCCAAATGCACGCACCGGCGGATATGACCTCGATGGACGATACGCCCGTTTCCTGAAGGCGGCGGCGCAGGAACGCTTCCGCCATAGGGCTACGGCAGGTATTGCCGGAACAGATGAACATGATTTTCATTTCGTGGTTTCCTTTCAACTGGACGGGAATAAACCCTTACCTATTGTACATTAAGCGGCGCTTGTTCCGCAAGTCCTGCCTGCTGTTTTTCAGACGGTATCGCCGAGATACCGGAATTCCGCCGCGCGGAGGAGCCGGTTCATTACGGCAAGGCCCAAACCGACAGGCTCGACGGTTTCCGCAAACAAAACGGATGCACCTTGTCGGTCCGCCTCTCTGAGGAGAGTGAACAGCGTCTCGGCCAGCGTTCCCGGATCCGTTCTGGTACCCCACGTCAGGACTTTCCGTTTCCCGTATATGGGAAGGTTTTCTTCCGTCCCGAGAATCATGCAGTTCTCGGAACAGGCATCGTAAGCGCTGCATATCTTCTCCGCTTGATCCCGTGCGGAACCGGATGCCAGCAGTACTCTGGCTTTAGGAGCATAATGCCGATGCAGCATACCGGGAGAAGGTGCCGACGAACCGGCCGCCATAGGTGACAAAGCCGACACATGAACCTCCACGTGGGGAACGACGGCTTCCAGCATCTCTCTGGTCACGCCGCCGGGGCGCAGGATTCTCACTCTGTCTATCTCGACGGACAGAACTGTCGATTCCAGTCCGATGCGGCAGGGACCTCCGTCCAGCACTGCCGGTATCCGGCCATCCATATCCTTCATAACGTCCTCTGCCCGTGTAGGACTGGGCCTTCCCGAACGATTCGCCGACGGAGCAGCTACGGGTACGCCGCAGGCAGCGAGAAAAGCCGCAGCGACAGGATGATCCGGCATACGGACACCTACCGTGGCAAGCCCAGCCCTTCCCACTTCCGGAACACAGGGTTTTGCCGGGAGGATGATCGTCATAGGTCCGGGCCAGAAAGCTTCAGCCAGGGCCGCAGCGGCATCCGGTATATCAGTGACAAGTCCGCTCCATTGAGACAGGCTGTGGATATGATAGATCAGAGGATTGTCCGCAGGACGGTCTTTTGCGGCAAAGATCGATCGTACGGCATCCGGATCCATGCCGTTGGCGCCGAGTCCGTATACTGTTTCCGTAGGGAAAGCGACAAGTTTCCCTTCAAGGATCAGATCGGCACAATGCCGGATTGAATCCGGATCTGCATGATAGAGCTGGGTCAAAATGATCTCCTTCACGGTTCTGAACAGCTTTCATGTATTATAGCAAAATTTACGTTCAAAGAACAGCGTATGTTTTCCCGGCGGTATCCGTCCGGCCGTGCCTGAACCTCTCTTCATCCGGAACCGGTTCATCCCGCGTCATTGCTCCTTCTTTTCCGACTTTTTCTTTTTTTCCATTTCCAGTATCCCTGAAATATGCTATACTGAAGCAAATTATGAACATCATTCTCTGGAGCCGTGGAATGGTCTCGGAAAGGCTGAGGCAATCCGTTTCCAACGGCACCATAAAGGAGAGCGTTTCATGTCCGATATGATGAAGGCAGTCGCGCTGACCGGACTGCGCAAAGCCGAAATCGTCCTTCGTCCCATTCCTTCCCCGGGTCCGGGAGAAGCTCTTATTCACGTACAGCACATCGGAATCTGCGGATCGGATCTGCATTACTATATCGACGGAGGCATCGGTGATAAAAAAGTGCCGTATCCTATGGTCCTTGGGCACGAGTCTGCAGGAACCGTCGTTGAAGCAGGTGCCGGCGTTCCACGTGATCTGATAGGAAAAAAAGTCTGTGTCGAGCCTCAGGTGACCTGTGGACACTGCAGATGGTGCAGAGAAGGCCGGTATAATCTCTGTCCCGACGTCCGTTTCCTCGGATCCATTCCCAACGACGGTTCCATGTCGGAATACCTTGCCTTTCCCGCAGACCGTCTGGTCGAGCTCCCAAGCAGTATGACCACGCTGGAAGGAGCGATGGTCGAGCCCATGAGTGTAGGATTCCATGCCGCGCTTCGAAGCGATGCCGTCGTTCCCGGACGCAAGGCATTGATCATTGGTGCGGGATGCATCGGGCTGTGCACGCTTCTCGCCCTCAGGAAGATGGGACTGACGGAAATCCACCAGACGGAACCGCTCGAACTCCGCAGAAACAAAGCGCAGGAACTCGGAGCCATCGTCCACGATCCCCGGAAGGAATCCAATGAGGATCTGATGCGCGCATCCGGAGGCGAAGGTTTCGATCTCGTGATCGAATGCGCGGGCGAGACCGATACGCCGTCCCAGGCCGTGGAGCTCTGCCGGAGAGGCGGATCCGTGACGCTCGTTTCCATGCCTGCGCAGACCAGTCTCCCCTTCCCGACCCTGCAGGTCGTCCGGAAGGAGCTGGATGTCCATGGCCTCTACCGCTACCGCAACCAGTATGCAGCCGTCACTGAGATGATTGCAGACGGACTGCCGGTCAGGGAAATCGTGAGCCACACATATCCACTGGAACAGGCGCCGGAGGCGTTTGCCTTCAACGCGGAACATAAAGATGAATGCGTGAAAATTATACTGGAGGTCTAGCATGAATTACGTCATAGGTATCGATGTCGGAACATCCGGGGTCAAAGTGATCGCGGCAGACGAAAACGGTGCTGTCGCTGCATCTCATACCTGCCTTTATCCTCTTGAGCAGCCCAGACCCGGCTGGACGCAGCAGGATCCCGAAGACTGGTGGCAGGGCACGGCCGAAGCGCTTCGCAACGTCACGGCGGCTCTGAACGGCGGAACGATCAAAGGCATATCCTTCTCGGGTCAGATGCACGGAATGGTCGCACTGGATGAAGCGGGATCTGTCGTCCGCCCTGCGATCCTCTGGAACGATCAGCGTACGGCTTCCCAGTGCGACGAGATCCGCTCGGCAGCAGGCGGTCTGGACGCCCTGCTGGGTTATACGAACAACGACATTCTCACGGGCTACACCGGCGGCAAGATCCTCTGGATGAAAGAGGAAGAACCGGAGAATTATGAAAAGACCGCCATCATCGTCAATCCGAAAGACTATCTCCGCTATCGGCTGACCGATACGCTGGGAACAGACGTGTCGGATGCTTCTGGTTTCGGACTTTTCGATACGAAAAACAAGGTTTGGGCCTGGGAACTGATCGACAGGATCGGCCTGAGGCGCAGTCTTTTCCCCGCGGTTTCCGAATCGATCGACCCCGTTGGCGAAGTCACTGCCAAAGCGGCTTCCCTGACCGGTCTCCCTGCCGGTACCGCGGTCTTTGCCGGAGGCGGTGATGCGGTCATCTCCACGACCGCTCTCGGTCTGCTCTCTCCCGGAAAAGCGGCGATCACCCTTGGTACTTCAGGTGTGGTCGCCATGGCTATGGACAGTTATAAAGAGAATCAGGGCGGCAAAGTACAGGCGTTCTGCAATAACCTTCCCGGCGTCTACCACCGTATGGGCGTAACGCTTGCCGCTGCCGGCAGTTATCAGTGGTATGCCAACAGTTTTGCCGCCGCTGAAAAAGCCGCGCAGGAACAGGGAGGCCCGGACGTCTATTTCATACTGGACAAGGAAGCGGAAGCTACGCCCGCAGGATCCGAAGGACTGATCTATCTGCCCTATCTGACAGGCGAGCGCTGCCCGCTGCAGGATCCGAACGCGAGAGGCGTCTTCTTCGGCATCCACTCCAGACATACCCGTGGTCATTTCAATCGGGCCGTCATGGAAGGCGTTGCCTATTCTCTCCGTCAGGTCTATGAGCTTCTGATCGAAGGCTCCGATGTAACGACGACGGAATTCATCGTATCCGGCGGCGGTTCCAAATCCCCTCTGTGGCGTCAGATCCTCTCCGACGTTTTCAACGCCCCGATCTCCGTCGTTCCTGCAGCTGCGGACGGCGGCGCTTACGGTGCGGCGCTTCTCGCCGGTATCGGATCCTGTCTCTGGTCCGCTCAGGCGGCCATGGCTCTTCCCAAATCTCAGGTCAAAGCCCAGCCCGATCCTGAGCGCGCGGTCATGTATGAGAAACAGTACAGGACTTACTGCGCCCTCTATCCGGCGCTGAAACCGTTATTTTAAGAAAGGAAAGGTCGAAATGGATAAGCTTCCCTATTTGGACGAGAGCCTGTCCGACCGTGAACGTGCGGAAGATCTCGTCTCCCGCATGACACTGGAGGAGGCCGCTTCTCAGATGCTGTATACGGCACCTGCGATTGAACGTCTCGGAGTCCCGGAATTCAACTGGTGGAACGAGGCACTGCACGGCGTTGCGCGTGCCGGACTCGCCACCGTATTCCCCCAGGCCATCGGCCTGGCAGCCACCTTCGATCCTGAAACGGTCCATGCTGTCGCAGAGATCATTTCCACGGAAGCCCGTGCCAAGTACAACGCGTTTTCCCAGAAAAACGACCGCGGAATCTACAAAGGCCTGACTTTCTGGAGCCCGAACATCAACATCTTCCGCGATCCCCGCTGGGGACGCGGCCAGGAGACGTTCGGCGAAGATCCCATGCTGACGTCCGCTCTGGGAGATGCGTTCGTTCGCGGTCTCCAGGGCGATGGCCCGAGGATCAAAGCAGCTGCCTGCGCCAAGCATTTTGCCGTACATAGCGGTCCCGAATCCCTCCGTCACGAATTTGATGCCGTCGTAAGCGATAAGGATCTCTGGGAGACTTATCTCCCCGCTTTCGAAACCCTCGTCACCGAATCCAAAGTCGAAGGCGTGATGGGTGCCTACAACCGCACAAACGGCGAACCCTGCTGCGGAAGCAAAACCCTGCTGCAGGACATCCTGCGCGGCAAATGGGCTTTTGACGGCTACATCACTTCCGACTGCTGGGCCATCAAGGACTTCCATACGGGTCACGGAGTCACGAAAGGCCCGCTCGAATCCGTTGCTCTTGCCATCAAGAACGGGTGCAACCTCAACTGCGGCAACCTCTATTTCCAGATCCTTGCCTGCATCCAGGCTGGTCTCCTGACGGAAGAAGATGTCCGGAGTTCCGCGGTCCGTTTGATGACCACCCGCATGCGTTTGGGCCAGTTCGATGAAAAGACGCCGTGGGACGGTCTGAACTACGACGATGTCGATACGCCCGAAAGCCGTGCTTTCAACGAAACCGTCGCGGAAAGAAGTCTGGTCCTGCTGAAAAACGATGACGGCTTCCTGCCTCTGAATCCCGATTACGCCGGAAAAGTTCTTGTTCTCGGTCCGACGCATCGTTCCACCGCTGCGCTGGAAGGCAATTATAACGGTACCGCAGGCGAATACATCACGGTTCTGGACGGCCTCAAGGAAGCGCTTCCCAACGCCAGCATCACATCTGCTGACGGATGCCTGATGGATCAGATCCTGGAAGGCGAGCTTCTGAACATCAATTCCCACAGCGACACCCGTATCACTGAATCCGTCATTCTCGCCGAAAAATCGGATCTCGTCATCCTGTGCCTCGGCCTGGATGCCACAGTGGAAGGCGAAGAAATGCACGGCCGCTCCGGACGTCCCACCTATTCTCAGGGCGGCGACAAACCCGGATGCATCCTGCCCGACAGCCAGCGCAGACTGCTGGACGCCGTTCTTGCCACCGGCAAGCCCACGGTCGTCGTGACAATCCTCGGCAGCGCCGTAGATATGCCCGAAGAACAGGGCCGCGCGAAAGCATGGCTGCATGCATTCTATCCCGGTGCTCAGGGCGGACGTGCCATCGCGCGCGTTCTTACCGGTGCCGTATCTCCTTCCGGACGCCTGCCGGTCACCTTCTATCATGCAGACGACCCCATGCCCGCATTCACGGATTACAACATGCAGGGCCGCACCTATCGCTTCCTCGAGCATGATCCGCGCTATCCCTTCGGATACGGGCTTTCCTATGCGTCCTTCGAGTACTCGGATCTCTGCATCCCCGATGCGATCGGATGCGACGATGATCTGAAGGGCACCGTAACGCTGAAGAATCTGTCTTCCTTCCCTGCCGACGAAGTCACCGAATTCTACGTCAAGGATCTGGAAGCTTCCGTCAGAGTACCCAACGTACAGCTCGCCGCGGTCATCCGCACACACCTGGATGCCGGTGAATCCAAAACCGTTTCCTTCACTGTACCGCACCGCTGGATGCAGATCGTTCGTGAAGACGGCTCCCGTGTCACGGAAGCCGGCCGCATGCGTCTGTATGTCGGTTCCAGCCAGCCTGATTCCGTCAGTATCGGCCTAGTCGGACGTTCCCCGCTCGCGGCCGAGTATGAAATAAAGTAAACCATAAGGAGGATCATCCCAATGTCTGAAAAAAAGAGCAGCTTCCTGCAGGATTTCCGTGACTTTGCCATGAAAGGCAACGTCATCGACATGGCTGTCGGCGTCGTTATCGGCGGTGCCTTCGGAGCCATCGTGTCGTCTCTCGTCAACGACCTCATCATGCCCCTGATCGGCAAAGCTGTCGGCGGAGTCTCCCTGTCCGATATGGCGATCAATCTGGGAACTGAAGAAGCCCCCAATCTGTTTGCATACGGCAACTTCATCCAGACGATCCTGAACTTCCTGATCATCGCTCTCTCCATCTTCTGCATCATCCGCGTTGTACAGAACATTTCCAAGAAGGCCAACGCAGAGAAGCTGGCTGAGGAAGCCAAGAAGAAGGAAGAAGAGGAAGCCAAAGCCAAAGCCGAAGCCGAAGCGAAAGCCGCTGAAGAAGCCGCCGCCGCTGCCGTCATCCCGGATCTTCTGCGTGAAATCCGCGATTCTCTCCGCAAATAGGATAATCCGATTCTCTACGACTGTCCCGCCGGAAACGGCGGGATTTTCTTGTCTTCAGGAACAAACAGACATCCATGATCCCGCGCGACGCCGTCACTCCCGCAGCCCATCGTTTTCGACGTCTTCTCTTTCCAATGGGACGGAATTGTGATACGATGGAACCGGAAAAAACAGTCATTCGGAGGTCATAATGAAGAAAGAAATCATATGTCCTGTTCCTCCCATGGGATGGAACAGCTGGGACTGTTACGGAGCCAGCGTAACGGAAGACGAGGTCCTCGGAAATGCACGGTATATGAAGGATCATCTGCTCACCTACGGCTGGGAATATGTCGTCGTGGATATCCAGTGGTACGAGCCCGGGGCAGACGGTTCCAAATACCACGCCTATGCCAACCTGTGTCTCGATGCCAACGGCCGGCCCATGCCCGCCGTCAACCGTTTCCCGAGCGCGGCAGACGGTCAGGGTTTCAAATCCCTTGCAGACAGGATCCACGCGATGGGACTGAAATTCGGCATCCATATGATGAGAGGCGTGCCGCGTCAGGCTGCCCATCTCGGGCTTCCTATCGCCAACAGTCCTTATACCTGCCGTGAGATCGCAACGGAGAGGACCTGCCACTGGAACTTCGATATGTACGGAGTCAATCCCAGGCATCCCGGTGCCCGTGACTGGTATCGGTCTCAGGCGGAACTGTGGGCCTCCTGGGGTGTCGATTACGTCAAGGTGGACGACTTGGCAGCCCCTCATTATCATGAAGAGGAATGCGAGCTCATCCGGGATGCTCTGGATGCTACGGGACGTCCTATCGCACTGTCCCTTTCGCCGGGAGATTCGGAGTTGCCGCGTGCCCGTCATTACGCTCAGCACGCGCAGGCTTGGCGCATATCCAACGATTTCTGGGACACCTGGCGGCAGCTGGAAGCCCAGTACGAACTGTGCGCAGCTTGGGCTCCTTATGCCAAAGACGGACACTGGCCGGATGCGGACATGCTTCCCCTCGGACATATCGCTCTGCGTTCCAGCGAATACGAGGTCACCGAACGTCGCTGCAGATTCACACCGGCCGAGCAGAAATCCATGATGAGCCTCTGGTGTCTCGTCCGTTCTCCCCTCATGCTGGGCGGCGAACTCAGAGACAACACGCCGGATGACCTGGCACTCATCACCAGAGCCGACGTACTTCAGGTATCCCGTTCCGCAAGAGATCCCCGAAGAGTCGTCAAGGACGGAGCTGACCAGATATGGGCCGCCGAATGTGAAGACGGAGGAGCTTATCTGCTGCTTCTCAACACTGCGGGCTATGACCGCAAAATGACGTTTACCCTGGATGAAACCGGTCTTACCGGCCATACGCTCAAAAACCTCTGGACAGGCGAGATGTCCGAAATCGGATCCGGCATCCACAGTGTGGATATCGAAGCGCACGGAGCCTGCCTGTTCCATCTCCTTTAAGTCAGATCGATGACATGTCCATTCAGACCCGAAACACATGACCCGAAACACATGACAGGAGGCAGTAATGACCAGGATTTTGTGTGTTCTTCCCACAGACGAGGATCAGCGCAGACAGCTTCAGGCAGCCGCACCGAACGCCTCGCTCTCTTTCAGCGAAAAAGCCGAGTTCTCGCAGGCTGAACTTCAGGAGGCTTCCGTCGTGCTGGGCAACGTTTCCCCCGGGATCCTGAAACAGATGCCGAATCTCGCATTCATCCAGCTCAACTCAGCCGGTACGGATGGATACCTCGTTCCCGGTGTGCTGAAAGATCACGTGATCCTCTGCAACGCAACGGGTTCTTACGGTTTGGCGATCGGAGAATACCTGACGGCCATGGCTCTGACTCTGGTCAAAAAACTGCCTCTCTACAGAGATCAGCAGTTTGAGGGAGCCTGGACCGACCAGGGTACGGTCGGAAGCGTGTACGGATCCAATACTCTTGTTTTAGGTCTCGGAGATATCGGAACGGAGTTCGCGACCAGAATGGCAGCGCTCGGCAGCCATGTCAGAGGCATCAAACGCACTCCGGGAGGTTCAGTCCCAGGCGTGGAAGCGATCGGTACTTTTGACGATCTGGACGCCTGGCTTCCCTGGGCGGATTTTGTTGGAATGGCTCTCCCCGATACGCCTCAGACCAGGAATGTCATGAATCGTGACAGAATCTTCTCCATGAAAAAAAGCGCCATCCTGCTGAACGCAGGACGCGGCACCGCGGTAGACACGGATGCACTGACAGACGCACTGAAAACAGGTGCTATCGGTGCTGCAGGGCTGGATGTGACAGCACCCGAACCTCTTCCCCCGGATCATCCTCTCTGGCAGTGCAGGAACTGCTTCATCACACCTCATGTGTCCGGAGGTCTGCATCTTCGTCAGACCCATGAGCGTATGGTCGCTCTCTTCTGCAGGAATCTGCAGGCATATTTCAGCAACGGTGAGATGGAATCCGTCGTAGACCGTTCCACAGGATACAGAAAAAGCTGAAGGAAAGGAAAGTGAACAACATGTTGGTCAACCGTCCCCCTATGGGCTGGAACACCTGGAATACTTTCGGCAAGGACATCTCCGATTCGCTGATCCGTGAAAGCACGGACGCTTTTCTGGATCTGGGTCTGAAAGACGCAGGCTATCAGTATATCGTGATCGACGACTGCTGGAGCCGCAGGACTCGAGATCCCGAAACAGACAGGCTCGTTCCCGAACCGGAAAAGTTCCCTTACGGTATGAAATCTCTGGCAGACTATATCCATGAGCGCGGGCTCAAGTTCGGCATGTACTCCTGTGCCGGGCAAAGGACCTGCGCAGACTACCCCGGCTCTTTTGACCATGAATTCCTGGATGCGGAAACCTTTGCTTCATGGGGTGTGGACTATCTCAAATACGATTTCTGCTATAAGCCTCAGGGCGTAGAGGGACCGTGGCTCTACAGACGGATGGGCATGGCTCTGCGCGCTTCAGGCAGGGATATCCTCTTCTCCGCATGCAACTGGGGCAGTGACGACGTATGGTCCTGGATCCGTTCGACGGGTGCACACATGTACCGCTCCACCGGAGATATCATGGACAACGCCGAGTCCTATCGGAAAATCGTGAAAAGCCAGCTCCCAAAGCTGGGGACTTCGGCGCCTCAGTGCTATAACGATATCGATATGCTTACGGTCGGCATGTACGGCAAAGGGCTGGTCGGCACTACAGGCTGCGGTGATGCTGACTATCGGAGCCAGTTTGCTCTCTGGTGTTTCTTCTCTGCGCCTCTGATGCTGGGATGCGACATCCGGCATATGAATGAAACGACGCGTTCTCTTGTGACGAACCGTGACTTGATCCGCATCAATCAGGATCTGGAAGCCCGTCCCCCCATGAAGAGCGGACGTCCGTGGAATGAGAATTTCTGGACGCTTTTCAAACATCTGGATGATGGAACTTATGCACTGGGCTTCTTCAACATGGACGAAAAAGACGGTGAGACCTATGCAAACTTCAGTGACTTCGGTCTTCCGAATCATGCAGGTTATGATGTCACAGTCCGGGATATCCTCGGTGATGAAGGCGAACAGACTTACCGTGAATATATGCGCGTCAAAGTTCCCGCCCATGACTGCAAAGTCTACATTGCTAAGCTGGTCAAACGATGAAATGTGCTGAATGCGGGCGTGAACTGGATCGGGATGAATGCGGGCTTTCCTACAAGCTTATTTCCCGTGCCGCCACGCAGCTGTATTGCCTGGATTGTCTGAGCCGTCAGTTTCGGATCAGCAAAGATGAACTGCTCCGTCTGGCAGAGCAGTTCAGAGAAGCAGGCTGTACACTTTTCCTGTAAACTCCGGTCGCTCCGATAGACCGCAGCTGAACAAAAACTCTCCGGTTTCCCGGAGAGTTTTGCTGTTTTCCGCATTCAGAACAGTCCGACGATCCGCCCTTCTTCGTCCACATCGATGGATTCTGCTGCAGGGATCTTCGGAAGGCCGGGCATCGTCATGATCTCGCCTGTCAAAGCGATGAGGAACCCCGCGCCGGCACTTACACGAACGGAACGCACAGTCAGAATGAAATCATCCGGTGCCCCCAGCAGTTTGGGATTGTCGGAAAAACTGTACTGCGTTTTTGCCACGCAGATCGGAAGATCCTCAAAACCAAGCTCTGTCAGACGTTTCATCTGACGTTTCGCTTCCGCAGTAAATTCCACGTCACTTGCACGGTATACCTTCTGAGCAAGCGTACGCAGTTTCTTTCGTATTGTTGTATGCGTATCGTAGCTGAAGCGGAAATCGTTAGGCTCTTCTATGAGGCGAAGCACTTCATGTGCAAGATCAAGGCCGCCTTCTCCGCCTTTAGCCCATACTTCACTCAATACGCAGTTGACCCCCAGAGCCCGGCATCGTTCTTCCACGAGATTCAGCTCAGCTTCCGTGTCTGCCGGAAACCGGTTGATTGCTACCACGCAGGGAAGTCCATAGACTTTCGTCATGTTCTCCACATGCCTCAGTAGGTTGGGGAGACCGGCTTCCAAGGCTTCCAGATTCTCTTCCCCGAGTGCGTCCTTTCGTACTCCGCCATGCATCTTCAGCGCACGAATCGTCGCCACCATCACGACTGCATCCGGTTTCAGACCGGCTACCCGGCATTTGATATCAAGAAACTTCTCTGCACCGAGATCGGCACCGAAGCCGGCCTCCGTGATCGTGATATCGCTCAGCTTCATCGCCATGCGTGTAGCCGTTACTGAATTACAGCCGTGCGCGATATTGGCGAAAGGACCGCCGTGGACGATCGCGGGCGTATGTTCCAGCGTCTGCACGAGGTTTGGCTTCATCGCATCTTTGAGCAGTGCAGTCATCGCGCCTTCCGCATGCAGCTGGCCTGCCGTCACAGGTTCATCGTCATAAGTATATCCGATGATGATGCGGGCCAGTCTTGCCTTCAGATCCGAAAGATCGTCCGCAAGGCAGAGGACTGCCATGACTTCGGAGGCTACGGTGATATCATACCCGTCTTCACGGGGCACGCCGTTGTTCTTTCCGCCAAGCCCGTCTATCACGAAACGAAGCTGACGGTCGTTCATGTCCACACATCGCCGCCACGTGACACGTCTCGGATCGATCCCGAGTTCATTGCCCTGATAGATGTGATTGTCGATCATCGCGGCGAGCAGGTTGTTCGCCGCACCGATCGCATGGAAGTCTCCTGTGAAATGCAGGTTGATATCTTCCATAGGTACGACCTGTGCATAGCCTCCGCCTGCTGCGCCTCCCTTTACTCCAAAAACAGGGCCCAACGAGGGTTCTCGAAGGGCCACCATGACTTTTTTACCAAGACAGTGCAGTGCATCGGCCAGGCCGACTGTCGTCGTTGTTTTGCCTTCTCCCGCAGGAGTAGGAGTGATAGCCGTCACAAGGACAAGCTTTCCGTTTTCTCTGTTTTCCTTCAGTATGGACAGATCGAGTTTTGCCTTATACCGTCCGTAGTATTCCAGTTTATCTTCAGGTATACCGGCAGAACGTGCGATCTGTCCGATAGGGTACATGGGGGTTTCCTGAGCGATCTGAATGTCTGTTTTCATCTCGCGAACACCTCATATTGTAGTTTTTTTATTTGAAATACTCCACCGCGGAGCGGAACAGACCCATATCATAGCGTCCGGGAACATTTCTGTACAGACCGGATGCGATACGTTCGGAATGACCCATCTTGCCCAGGACACGTCCGTCGGGAGACGTGATGCCCTCGATTGCAAAAACGGAACCGTTCGGATTGTGCTCCACTGCCATGGACGGCACTCCGTCCGGGTCACAGTACTGGGTCGCGATCTGTCCGTTTCTGATCAGGCGGTTCAGTGTATCCTCGTCCGCCATGAAACGGCCTTCCCCATGAGAGATCGGAACCGTGAACACGTCTCCAATACCGGTCTCCATGAACCACGGACTCAGATCGGAAGCAATGCGGGTACGTACAAGACGGGACTGGTGACGGCCGATCGTGTTGTATGTCAGAGTCGGGCAGCTGTCATCCGTTTCTATGATCTTTCCGAAGGGAACCAGGCCGAGTTTGACCAGAGCCTGGAATCCATTGCAGATCCCTCCCATCAGGCCGTCCCGTACTTCAAGCAGCCGGGTGATTTCCTCCGCGATCTCCCCGTTCCGGAAGAATGCGGTGATGAATTTGCCGGAACCGTCGGGCTCGTCACCTCCGGAGAATCCGCCGGGAATGAACACGATCTGGCTCTGAGCGATTCTTGCTGCAAAAGCATGCACGGACTCAGCTATCGACGCAGCAGACAGGTTGTTCAGAACAAAGATGTCGGGAACGCCGCCTGCATCCCTGACAGCTCTTGCAGTGTCCACCTCGCAGTTCGTGCCCGGGAATACAGGAATAAGGACCTTGGGCTGGGCTTTGTGTTCTCCTGTGTAAATATGAGGCTTCGCAGTAAAGCTGACGGCGTGGACCTCTTTAAGGCTCTCTTCAGTGCGGATCGGATAAACGCTTTCAAGTTTGTCCGAGTAGGCTTTTCTCCATTCACGGGTATTGATGCCTTCTCCTCCGTATGTGAAAGCGGGCTTATCCAAGAACATTCCCATGACGGCCGCGTCTTCAGGAGCTTCTTCCATCTCCAGGAGGAAAGATCCGTAGGCATAAGAGAAGATCTCATCCATGGTTCTGCCGTTTTCAAAGGCGAATCCAAGTTCGTTGCCCAGACACATCTTGGCCACCGCTTCTGCAGGACCGCCCATAGCAGGTGTATAGGCTGCAAAGACTTTGCCGGCACGCATAAGCTCAGTGACGCGTCTGTACAGTGCAATAAGGGACTCTGCTTTAGGCAGCCCGGATGCAGTATACTCGGGTTTCAGCCAGGCAAGCACATGTCCGGCCATCTTGGCGTCGTTCGATACGATATGGCCGATATCATCCTTTGTCACTGCAAAAGAGACAAGCGTCGGAGGCACATCGATGTTTTCGAAGGAACCCGACATGGAGTCCTTTCCGCCAATAGCCGCCACGCCCAGATCCATCTGCGCTCGGAAAGCTCCGAGAAGCGCGGACAGCGGCTTGCCCCAGCGTTTGGGATCATGAAGCGGCTTTTCAAAATACTCTTGGAATGTCAGGTAGACTTCTTCGAAGGATGCTCCTGTGGCAATCAGTTTGGAGATGGATTCCACAACTGCCAGGTAAGCACCGTGATAAGGACTGCGGGACGTGATTTCAGGGTTATAGCCCCAAGCCATGGCAGATACGGTATCCGTATGACCTTCCTCTCTGGAAATCAGGTGCACCATGGCCTGGATAGGCGTCTCCTGCGTACGGCCGCCGAAGGGCATGAGAACTGTCCCGGCTCCGATCGTGGAATCGAAACGCTCGGAAAGGCCGCGGCGGGAGCAAAGGTTAAGATCGTCGGCGATCTCTCTCATTCCCTGCATCCAGCTTTCGGGGATCTTCCTGCGGAAAGGTTCGGCACCTGCCGCTTCGACTTCCATATGCTTTTCCGCGCCGTTCGAATTCAGGAAATCGCGGGACACGTCCACGATGGTCCGTCCGTTCCAGTGCATGACAAGACGGGGTTCTGCCGTCACGTGGGCCACGATCGTGGATTCCAAATTTTCAGATGCTGCCAGTTCCATGAAGCGGGCTGCATCAGCAGGCTCCACGACTACAGCCATACGCTCCTGAGACTCCGAGATCGCAAGTTCGGTCCCATCGAGTCCCTCATACTTTTTAGGCACAGCATTCAGATCGATATCCAGCCCATCTGCCAGTTCACCGATCGCCACAGAAACACCGCCGGCACCGAAATCGTTGCAGCGTTTGATCAGCCGGCTGGCTTCCGCATTCCGGAAAAGCCTCTGAAGTTTGCGTTCTTCCGGCGCATTGCCTTTTTGTACTTCCGCACCGCAGGTCTCCAGGCTTTCAAGCGTATGGGACTTGGAAGAACCGGTCGCACCGCCGATTCCGTCACGTCCGGTGCGGCCACCCAGAAGGATCACGACATCACCCGGTTCAGGACGCTCCCGACGCACGTTCTCAGCGGGAGCGGCGGCGATGACAGCGCCGATCTCCATATGTTTGGCAGCATAGCCGTCGTGATAGATCTCATCTACGATGCCGGTTGCAAGACCGATCTGATTGCCGTAGGAAGAGTATCCCGCAGCCGCAGTTGTAACCAGTTTGCGCTGGGGCAGCTTACCGGGCATCGTTTCCTCCACAGGACGCAGAGGATCTGCGGCGCCGGTGATCCGCATTGCTGCATAGACATAAGCACGTCCGCTCAGAGGATCCCGGATCGCTCCGCCGATACAGGTAGCCGCTCCGCCAAACGGCTCGATCTCCGTAGGATGGTTGTGTGTCTCGTTCTTGAAGAGAAGAAGCCAGTCTTCCATCTCTCCCTTTTCGTTTTTGACCTGGATTTTGACGGTGCAGGCATTGATCTCTTCTGACGCATCCAGATTGGGCAGCAGCCCTTTTTTGCTCATCCAGCGGCCTGCCAGCGTCGCGATATCCATAAGATTCACAGGCTTTGTACGTCCGATCTCGTCACGTGCAGCCAGATAGCTCTCATATGCTGCCTGGATTTCGGCATTCTCGAAACGAACGTCGTCCAGCGTCGTCAGGAAAGTCGTATGTCTGCAGTGGTCAGACCAGTATGTATCAATCATACGAAGTTCCGTCAGAGTAGGTTCCCTGCCTTCGGAAGCGAAATAATCGCGGGAAAACACAAGATCCTGCGCATCCATCGCCAGACCATACTGTTCGATCCACGCAGGTGCGGTCTCTTCCGTGATCTCCAGGAAACCGGTCAGAGTCGGAACCGTCTCGGGAAGGTCGTAACGCATCTCGAGAGTACTGAATGTTCCAAGTTCTGCCTCCCTGCTTTCAACGGGGTTGATGACATATTTCTTGACAGCGGCTAGATCCTCTTCCGAGAGATCACCTTCCAGGATATAGACCTTGGCGGTCCGGACCCTGGGACGCTCTCCCTGGGAAATGAGCTGGATGCACTGAGCAGCGGAATCCGCACGCTGGTCAAACTGACCGGGCAGATACTCTACCGCGAAGACGGTGCCTTCCGTCTCCGGCAGTTCACGATAAACGAGATCAAGCTGAGGTTCGGAGAATACGGTGGAAACCGCCGTTTCAAACAGTCCCTCTTCGATGCCTTCCACGTCATAGCGGTTCAGCAGACGAAGCCCGTTCAGCCGTTCCAGCTTCAGGAATTGTGTGAGTTCACTTTTCAGAGAAGCAGCTTCATGGTCGAGCCCCTGCTTCTTCTCTGCGTATATCCTATAAACCATGTGTTTCCTCCAGAGCCGCCAGAGCTCGGCGGCCTATATCCCTGCGGGAAAAACTGTTAGCGAAACCGACTTTTTCATTCTCTCGGTACGCTTTTCTGATAGCTTCCTCCAGAGTCCTGCCTTTGGCTACGACCCCCAGAACACGGCCGCCGGACGTAAGAAGTTCACCGTCGTTTCCGGATTTCGCGCCGGCAATGAACAGTTCCCCTTCGAAATCGTCCTGCACGCTGATCGGGAATCCTGTGTCATAATGGCCCGGATAACCGCGGGATGCCTGAATCACACAGCATGCATAACCGTCCTCGAACTCTACAGGCTGGGATTCGAGACGTTCTTCTGCAACAGCTTTCATGATACTGAACAGATCCGTTTTCAGCAGCGGAAGAACGACCTGCGTTTCGGGATCACCGAAACGGCAGTTATACTCTATGACCTTCGGTCCGTTCGGAGTCAGCATGAGTCCGAAATAGAGGCAGCCTTTGAAAGGACGGTTCTCTGCCGACATGGCACGGATCGTCGGCAGGAAGATCGTATCCATGCAGACCTGTGCGATCTCTTTCGTGTAATACGGATTCGGTGCAATCGTTCCCATTCCGCCCGTATTCAGTCCCTGATCACCGTCAAGCGCCCGCTTGTGGTCCATAGAGGAAACCATGGGTTTCACACAATGTCCATCCGTGAACGCCAGTACGCTGACTTCGGGACCGGTCAGGAATTCTTCTACGACAATCCGGGAACCGGATGCGCCGAACGCACCTTCCTCCATCATGGAACGAACGGCCTGTTCGGCTTCTTCATGCGTCTGAGCCAGAATCACACCTTTGCCGAGCGCCAGTCCGTCCGCCTTGACAACGGTAGGCAGACTTGCTGTCCGGACGTATTCCATGGCTGCCTGTGCATCATCGAAAACCTCGTAGGACGCGGTGGGAATGCCGTATTTTTTCATCAGATTCTTGGAGAAAATCTTGCTTCCTTCGATGATCGCGGCATTGGCGCGTGGCCCGAAGCACTGGATACCCTCAGCCTCCAGCGCATCCACAGCACCCAGGACAAGAGGATCATCCGGGGCCACTACGGCAAAATCGATCCCCTTTTCCTTAGCAAAAGCGACCTGGGCAGGAATATCCTTGGCCCCGACGGGAACGCATACCGCGTCCTTTCCGATCCCGGCGTTTCCGGGGAGAACATACAGTTCATCGATTTCGGGACTTCGGCGCAGCGCCTTGACGATCGCATGTTCGCGGCCTCCGCCGCCGACTACCATGACTTTCATGCTGAAAGATCCTTCCTTAATGATGGAACAGCCGGATCCCGGTCTTCGCCATCACGATGCCGTATTTGTTGCAGGTGTCGATCACGTTGTCATCACGGATGGAACCGCAGGGCTGAGCGATCCACTGGACGCCGCTTTTATGAGCGCGTTCGATGTTGTCTCCGAAGGGGAAGAACGCATCGGAAGCCAGGGACACACCGGTCACCTGAGACAGGTAGGCTTTTTTCTCCTCACGGGTCAGAGGTTCGGGGCGTTCAGCAAAGTTTTCTTCCCAGACGTCATCTCCCAGGACGTCTTCATAATCATCACTGATGTACACGTCGATCACATTGTCGCGTTCGGAACGGGACAGGCCTTTCCGGAATTTAAGAGCCATGACCTTGGGATGCTGGCGCAGATGCCAGATATCGGCTTTGTTGCCGGCAAGACGGGTGCAATGGATGCGGCTCTGCTGTCCCGCGCCGACACCGATGACCTGACCGCCCTTGGCGTAGCAGACGGAATTGGACTGTGTATATTTCAGCGTGATGAGAGCAAGGATCAGATCGTTGCGGGCGGACTCAGGAAGATCCTTGTTGTCCGTTACAATCTCGTTCAGCTGAGCATCTCCGATCAGGAGATCGTTGCGGCCCTGCTCGAAGGTCACACCGTAGCACATCTTGCGCTCGAGTTTGGCGGGCACGTAATCAGGATCGATCTCGATCACAGCGTAGGCGCCATTCTTTTTCTGAGAGAGGATCTCCAGCGCCTCGGAATCGTATCCGGGAGCGATAACACCGTCGGAAACTTCACGGGCGATCAGTTTCGCGGTCGCGACATCGCAGGGATCCGAAAGAGAAATGAAGTCGCCAAAGGAGGACATTCTGTCGGCGCCGCGGGCACGTGCATAGGCACAGGCCAGAGGCGTAAGCTCAGCCTTCTTGTCCACGAAATAGATCTTGCGCAGGGTCTCATCCAGCGGAAGCCCGAGAGCAGCGCCGGCGGGACTGACATGTTTGAAGGAAGCGGCAGCCACATGGCCCGTCGCCTTTTTCAGTTCGGATACGAGCTGATAGCCGTTCAGAGCATCAAGAAAATTAATGTATCCGGGACGTCCGCAAAGCACTTTGACAGGAAGTTCTCCTTCTTCCATGAAGATGCGTGCGGGCTTCTGATTGGGGTTGCAGCCGTATTTCAGTTCGATTTCATGTGCCATGGTTCGTTGCCTCCTACTGGTTCTTGTTCAGGATCAGGGATTCGGTCTCACCGGTCCTGAGATCCACAGTGCGGACCCACAGAGAGACCTTATTGTCTTCGTTCAGAGCGTTCCAGATCTCGTCGGCCGTCTCCTGGACGGTATCGGAGAGAATCACTTCCTCGGGTTCTCCTTCAAAAGAAGGGATAGGATTGCCGTCGCATTTGTAGGTGTGGATGAAATACCCGCACCCGGCCTGAACAGATTCATATTCAAAGAAATTGCGGGCACAGATGACGCCTTTTCCGTCAGCGCACTTCAGAACGCTGAGCTGCAGGCTAAGATCGCTGTCCTTTACCACTGCGACCGCACTGATGCGGGGCGTATAATTCGGCGCATCCGGCTCGAATTCACGCGTACGGAGCGCAGCCTCTGCCGTCTTGCCCTCTTTCAGGAAATCATAGATGGTATCGGTCTGGTTGCCATTCGTAAAAACTGTGCAACTGCCGAGGACACGGACAGGCGCATAGATGATGAGGCTCGGATCCGCCATGGCGGAAGGATCGAAAGCTTCCGTGCGGATGCCTTCACCATCCTCTACGAACACGCGGTTACGGGAATTCACGCTGCGCCCCATGATAAAATATGCATACACAGCCTTTGTGCCGTCCGCCGATTTGCCTGCGATGATGCCGCGGCCGGGATAGGTCGTAGCCCCCACAGCCGCTTTGAGTGTCTGTCTTTCCATCTGTATCTCCCCCTGTCAGTTCCTGATCGTGATTTTGTCTTCACCCGGACGCACTGTGCCCAGGCAGTAAGCGTCGATCCCCTGATCGCGCAGAACGGTAAGTGCCCGATCCGCATCCGCAGCTTTGACGACAGCCGTCATGCCGACGCCCATATTGTAAGTGTTGAACATATCCCTTTCCGAAACCCCGCCTTCCTTTGCGATGATATCGAAAAGGACAGGTGTCCGAATAGCGCTCTTCTCTACCTCGGCACACAGACCGTCCGGGATCGAACGCGGGATATTCTCATAGAACCCGCCGCCGGTAATATGGGCGAGAGATTTCACATCCACCGCTTCCAGCAAAGCAAGAACGGGCTTCACATAGATCCGGGTCGGCATGAGAAGCGCCTCTCCGAGCGACATGCCGAGGTCCTCGCTGTATGCGGAAAGATCCGGATCTTCATCGATGCGGAAGATTTTGCGGACGAGAGAAAACCCGTTGGAATGTACGCCTGTAGACGGAAGTGCGATGATCACATCTCCGGCCTCCACACGATCCATGTCGAGGATCTTCTTTTCATCCACGATCCCCGTGCAGTAACCGGCGAGATCATACTCGTCTTCCGGCATGAGCCCGGGATGCTCGGCAGTCTCACCGCCGATCAGAGCACATCCGGCCTGTACACAGCCTTCTGCCACACCGGATACAATCGAAGCGATCTTCTCGGGGACATTCTTGCCGCAGGCGATGTAGTCCAGAAAGAACAGAGGCTTTGCGCCTGCGCAGATGATATCGTTGACGCACATGGCAACGCAGTCTATGCCGATCGTATCATGCTTGTCCATGAGGAACGCCAGCTTCAGTTTTGTCCCGACTCCGTCCGTTCCGGATACGAGCACGGGCTTTTCCATGCCGGTCAGATCAGGCATGAAGAGGCCTCCGAAACCCCCGATTCCGGACACGGTCCCAGGGATCCTGGTCCTGGCTACGCTCTCCTTCATCAGTTCGACGGAGCGATAGCCCGCAGTGATATCCACGCCTGCGGCAGCGTATGCTTCGGACTTGGAAATGTTTTCCATCGGTTACTCCTTTCCGTTCCAGCAGTAAGTGCAGAGACACTCCTCGGGAAGACCGATCGCCTTGACGATCCCTTCCATACTTTGGAATTCCAGGGATTTGAAATGCAGCTTCTCACAGATTGCAGCTCTCAGACTGCGTCCGCGTTCCGTATTGCCGTCGCTGTATTCGTCCAGGTGGCGGAAGCCTTCCTCCCCCTCCAGTTCAAGTATGATCCTGCGCGCAATAAGTTCCATTTCGGAGGTTGCACGTGAAAAGTTCAGATACTTGCAGGAATACATGATGGGGGGACACGCAGAACGCATATGTACGGATGCTGCACCGCTGTCATACAGAAATTCAACTGTTTCACGTAGCTGCGTGCCGCGGACGATGGAATCGTCCACAAACAGAAGGGATTTCCCGCGGATCAGATCAGGAACGGGGATCTGTTTCATCTTTGCGACCTTATTCCGTTCCGTCTGACGGTTGGGCGTAAAGCTTCTGGACCATGTGGGCGTATATTTGATGAAAGCTCTTGCAAAGGGGATATGGCTCTCATTGGAGTAGCCGATCGCATGGGGAGTACCCGAATCCGGAACGCCTCCCACATAGTCGATCCCCTGATCACGGCCGTTTTCATGATCGGTCTTCGCCATGATGCCGCCGTTGCGGTAGCGCATCATCTCTACGTTCACACCTTCATAGGACGATGTGGGATAGCCGTAATAGCTCCAGAGGAAGGAACAGATGCGCATCTTCTTTCCCGGCTCCTGAAGGACCGTCATGCCCTTCTCGGCCGAGATCTCCACAATCTCGCCCGGACCAAGGCCGCGGATCAGCGTATATCCCAGCTTTTCCGCCGCAAATGATTCGAAAGTCACGCAGTAACCGTCGTCATCCTTTCCAATCAGGATCGGGAGCCGTCCGACTTTGTCACGCGCAGCGATCAGGTTTCCGTCTTCCTTCAGAATCAGGATGGTAGCGGAGCCATCGATCATCTCGCGGACATACTTGATGCCCTCCACGAACGAAGATTTCTCATCGATCAATGCGGCAATGAGCTCGACCGTGTTCACCCTTCCACCGGTCATGGCGTCGAAATGTCCGCCCCCGTGCTGCAGATACTGCTCCATGAGTTCGTTCTCGTTGTTGACGGCACCGATCATGCAGATCGCATATGCACCGAGACGGGAACGGATCAGAAGGGGCTGGGGCACGTTGTCAGAAATGACACCAATGGCAGAACAGCCCTTCATCTCATCGAAGATCGTCTCGAACTTGGTGCGGAAAGGTGAGTTCTGGATGCTGTGGATCTTGCGCTGGAGACCCAATTCGGGATCATAGGCCGCCATCCCACCCCGGTGCGTACCGAGGTGGGAATGGTAGTCTACTCCGAAGAAGACGTCTTCCATACAGTCGCGTCTGGATGCGACTCCGAAAAAACCGCCCATTATTCAGCAAAGAAGAGTTCGGACAGCGTCATGGGTTCCACATACTCACCGTCCTTATAGACGCGCATGTTGCCAGACGCGATCTCGTCGATCAGAATGACTTCGTCTCCCGCATAGCCGAACTCGAATTTGATGTCGTACAGATCGAGGCCCTTTTTCTTCATCTCTTCAGCTACGACGGCAGTGATCTCACGGGTCATGGCACGGACTTTGTCATACTGCTCATGAGTCATGACGCCGAGAGCGACCAGACCGTCTTCCGTGACCAAGGGGTCTCCCTTAGCATCGTTCTTGAACGTCATTTCGACGTAAGCGGGAAGATCCGCGCCTTCTTCGATATAGTCGGAATAACGGCGATAGAAGCTTCCGACCGCCTTGTAGCGGCAGATCACTTCCAGTCCCTTGCCGAAGGGAACACAGGGAATGACTTCCATCGTGGTGTCGTCAAGGTTGGCGGAGATATAATGGGTCTTGATGCCTTTGGCATTCAGCTTTTCAAAGAAGAAGATGGACATCTTCAGGTTCAGATTGCCGACGCCTTCGATCGACAGACCGACCGTGTTGGCTCCGGGATCGAATTTGCCGTCCACGCCTGTCACGTCATCCTTGAACTTGAGAAGATAATTGCCGTTGTCAAGAGCATACACATTCTTGGTCTTGCCGGTATAAACCTGTTTCATAGTTTTTCTCCTTTTCATTTGGGTTCAAAAAAGTTATAGTCAGCGCGGATCGCGCGGGCTTTCGATCGGATCAAGCCCGGAGCACGGCGTCCTTGGCCAGGACCGCAGCTTCGTCTGCCTGCTTTTTGGCTTCCAGTTTCTCTGCAAGAGCAACGTCCGACACCGCAAGGATCTGTGCCGCCAGAAGAGCAGCATTGGCTGCACCGTCTATCGCTACAGTGGCAACAGGCACTCCGGTAGGCATCTGCACCGTGGACAGAAGAGCATCCAGGCCATCGAGCGTGGAACTCTTCACAGGGATACCAATGACGGGAAGCGTAGTCCTGGCTGCCAGCGCGCCGGCAAGGTGAGCGGCTTTTCCGGCAGCTGCAAGAATCACGCCGAACCCGTTGGCACGGGCAGCGGACGCGAAGGCGGCAGCGGCATCCGGCGTACGGTGTGCGGAAAAAATATGGGCTTCATAGGGGACCTCAAGTTCTTTGAAGACCGCAAAAGCTTTTTCTACGACGGGCAGATCGCTGTCACTGCCCAGAATCACGGCTGCTTTTTTCATGATCTTTCCTCCTTTGCCCTGAAAAAAGAAAGGCGGTGCATTCCTTCTGTGCGGTATAGTCCCGCGTTCGTTCAGGAATCCATCGTCCTTGCTTGTTTTGGATATAAGGGAATAAAGATACGCCCACGTGAGAGCGCCCTCATCGGTCTTTTACAGAGGGTCATTCCATAAAACATAGACATAATCCTGTTATCCCTGTTGTCGGTCGAGTCACGGCTTCGGCAGCGGAAGGATTTCACGGAACGGGTCACACGCTTTTCAACACCAGGCTGCCTGCCGATCTGAGACTTCATTATTCTACCAGTTTACAGCCATCCCGTCAAGAATGCATTGTTCGTGTTTTTACAGTTATATCATTCTGTTTCGCAGTCTTAGTTCGTGTTTTCGAGCAAAACAAGGCATATTTGCCAAGAAATGTTCAAAAACGTTTGGATAATTGTCCATCATGACCAAGAAAGCGGTGTGGATTTCCTCTATCCGGAACATAAGTAACAGACAGGATTCTTCGTGCTTAACCGCTTGCCTCACCGGCATCTTCCTTTTATACTTGTCAGCAGGAGGCAAATGCGCATGTATACCGACACACAAGGCAGAAAATGGTACAAGGGAAATCTCCATCTGCATACGACCCTTTCCGACGGACGTCTGGATCCGGAAGCAGCTTTCCGACTGTATAAGGACCACGGATATGATTTCATCGCCCGTACGGATCATTGGATCTGGGGAAGCCATGACCGTTTTGAAGGCATGACCATCCTCTCCGGCTGTGAATACAATATCGACGGGAACGTTCGGGACGGCGTCTATCATATGCTTGCGGTAGGAATGACAGAGGATCCCGGTATCCTGCGGGATCAGGCGGATCCCCAGAGCGTTATCGACGCCGTGCATGCTGTCGGGGGTGTGTGCGGAATCGCCCATCCCGCATGGAGTCTGAACACGCCGGAAATGATCACAGCCCTGTCGGAAACGGATTTCACCGAAATCTACAACAGCGTATCCGCACCTCCGAGAAACTGCCGTCCCTACAGCGGCAATGTTCTCGACCTCGCCGCCGTACAGGGGTGCATGCTGCCGCTGGCGGCTACGGACGATACCCATTTCTATATCAACGGCTATGATGCCTGTATGAGTTTCATTTACCTGCAGGCTGACAGCTGCGAGCCCGACGATCTCATGCACGCTCTCAGAGAAGGCCGTTTCTATGCGTCACAGGGGCCCCGGATCGGCTGGCGCAGAGAGGAGAACCGGCTGATCTTCGACATGACGCCGTCTGAAGAGATCACATGGTTCAACGACCGGCCCTGGATGGATGAACGTACGGTCATCGGAAAGGGGATCACGCATGCCGAATATGTCTTTCATCCGAGAGACAGTTTCGTCCGGGTGGAAATACGTGACGCCGACGGCCGTTTTGCCTGGTCTCCCTATTTCCCGAAGATCGTATGAGCACCAGCCGAAACCATCCTTCAGACCATATAGAAAGACAGAGATGACGATCTCTGTCTTCTCATATACCGGATACGGATTCAGCCTGCCTGCAGATGCTTCATATAGATATCCAGCAGGATGAATCCCACTCCGAGCGCGATCCCCAGGGCGATCCACAGCCCGAGGATCCATTTTTGTTTTACGGTCAGAAGGTTCTCTTTTTTGGCGGAAGCCGTCTTCTTCGGTCTGACCTGTTGGATGACTTCCCTCCGAACAGGTTCCGGAGCAAGTTCCTGTTTTTCTTCCCACCAGGGGCGTCCGGAAAACTGCACGGGCTTTGCGGTCCTTCCGGATCCCCCGGCCACTCTGCCGTTTCCGTTTCTTCCCTTCCCCTGTACGGGAAAAGGTTCCGGGTCCGCAACTTCTTCCGGACGTTCTTCGACACGGGGCATCCCGTGCAGAACAGCAGATTCTTCTTTCTTTGCAGATCTCGGCGCTTCGGTCCGTCTCAGGTTCTGCAGATTGACAGCCTGCCCCGCTTTCCCTGTCTGCTGCCTGGGCTGCTCTTCTACGCGTACGCCCTGATACAGGACGGGCCTGGCTTTCGGTTTCGGAGCGGGCTTAGGCATCTGTCTTCCTGAATAAGGTGCGGAAGGCTGTTCGTCCTCCTGATCCCAGAGGCTCTTATATCCGGAAGCCTCAATCCTTTCCCGTTCCTCTTCAGTCAAAGGACGGTCTTCTGAAGGTTCTTCCTCCCTGTTCTCCCGTTCGATACGCGGTGTAGGCCGGACAGCCGGTTTCGGGCGGACAGGAGGGATCTCTTCCGCAAAGGAGATGCCTGAAACTTCTTCTGTCTCTGAATTTCTTGGGACCTCGATGGCTTCTATCTTTTTAGCTGCGCTTCGGTCGAAAAGGCGAAGGAAGCGTGCCATGCCCTCCAGGATCTCATCCGTGACAGCAGGCGTCAGTTCCTTTTCCCGGTTCGGGGTCACATGGCCTTCATACTGGTTCCGGATCGCCGTCATGGCCTGAAGAAGGCCGCGTTCGCGTCCTCCCCAGTCGAACGTGTCGGAGAACAGTTCCCAGTGGTATACGCCCGCCAGTTTGAGCGCGGTCTGCAGATCCAGATCCCCGGCATTTCCCTGTTCCGGCCACCCGTACGGAAGCTTTCCGTCTTCTTCCAGCGGACGGAGCACCGCCTGATCCCACCAGTCCGCTCCGTATTCCCGGGACAGTACGTCCTCTTCCATGGACGACAGCGAATCACGAACGATCACGAGCCCCGCGCGGATCGCCTCCAGACAGGTCATGGCACTCCCTCCTTCCCGCAACAGCCGATATTTTCCATTTTATTATATCTTTTTTTGATCCGTCTGCCAAGCCGCGGCAATTGACAAGGCGGCTCGTTCCTTCATATAATAAGGGGTATTGAATCTGCCCCTTGAGGGCTTTTGGAGGATTATCATGGAAAAGTGGACGGGCGACCGTTTGCGCAAAGCATATCTGGATTTCTTCGCTTCCAAGGGACACAGCGTGATCCCCTCGGCGAGTCTCATTCCCGAAAATGATCCCACGGTGCTGTTTACGACCGCCGGAATGCATCCCCTGGTCCCCTATCTTCTTGGAGCCAAGCATCCCGCCGGAACGCGTCTGACAGACGTACAGAAATGCATTCGCACCGCAGACATCGACGAGGTCGGCGACCCCTCTCACTGCACCTTCTTCGAGATGCTGGGCAACTGGTCTCTGGGCGACTACTTCAAGCAGGATGCCATCGCCTATTCCTGGGAATTCCTGACCCAGGTTCTAAAGCTCGACCCCGACAAACTGGCCGTTTCCGTTTTCGCCGGTGACGAGGACTGTCCGAGAGACGAAGAGTCCGCAGCCCGCTGGGAGCAGATGGGACTTCCCAGAAACAGGATCTTCTTCCTGCCCAAGGAAAACAACTGGTGGGGACCTGCCGGCGGTGTGACCGGCCCCTGCGGCCCCGATACGGAGATGTTCATTATCCGCAAAAAGCCCTGCGGTCCCGACTGCTCTCCCGCATGCAGCTGCGGTGCCTATCTGGAGATCTGGAATGACGTCTTCATGCAGTACAACCGCACTCCGGACGGACGTTTCGAGCCGCTTGCCCAGAAGAACGTGGACACGGGCATGGGACTGGACCGCACGATCTGCGTGCTGCAGGGTGTGGATTCTGTCTACGATACCGAACTGTATCGCGGCGCGATCGAAAAAGTAGAAGAACTGTCCGGCAAAAAGTACGGAGAGAGCGATGACGTCACGCGCGCCATCCGCATCGTCTGTGACCACGTCCGTGCCGCGGTCTTCATGCTTGGAGACGAAAAAGGCGTCACGCCTTCCAATGTGGATCAGGGTTATGTGCTCCGCCGCCTGATCCGGCGCGCTGTGCGTTTTGCCAGGACTCTCGGCATCGACGATTCTGTCCTCGGCGATCTCGCGACGATCTTCATCGATCTGTATGCGCATGTATATCCCGAACTGGAAGCCAACCGTGACAAGATCACGGGAGAACTTGCTCAGGAAGCGGCGCGTTTCACGCGCACACTGCAGCAGGGCCTCAAGGAATTCGAGAAGCTGGTCGGTTGGATCGAACGCTCCGGCGGTGAGAAAGTTATCAACGGCAAAACTGCGTTCCGTCTCTACGATACCTTCGGATATCCCCTTGAACTGACGATCGAGATGGCTCAGGAACGCGGCTTCACCGTGGACACGGAAGGATATCATGCTGCGTTCGCCGAACACCAGGCCAAATCTCAGGCCGGTTCTGAACAGCGCTTCAAGGGTGGCCTTGCCGAATCGACGGACGTCACCGCCCGCCTGCACACTGCGACCCATCTTCTGAACGCCGCCCTGCGTACACTCGTCGATCCTTCGATCGAACAGCGCGGTTCCAACATCACGCCCGAACGTCTTCGTTTCGACTTCAACCTGAACAGGAAGGTCACTCCCGAAGAACTGAAAGCCATAGAGGACTGGGTCAATGAAGCCATCGCCGCGGATGTGGAGATCACCTGTGAAGAAATGACGGTCGATGAGGCCAAAGCCCAGGGCGCTGTCGGTATCTTCACGAGCAAGTACGGTGACCGCGTCAAAGTCTACACCATGGGCAGATACAGCAAAGAGATCTGCGGCGGTCCTCATGCTGCAAGGACAGGTGAACTTGGTGCCTTCCACATCCAGAAAGAACAGGCTTCCTCCGCCGGCGTGCGCCGCATCCGCGCCACGGTGGACGGACCGAAAGAATAATGGATGACGGGGGGCTGAAGGCCCCCCCTTTTTCTCTTATGATCCAACGTCGGTCGAACCGAGAAAGGGTCCAACATGCGAAAACACCTGTTGATCGTACTATCTGTTTTGCTCCTTCTGACATCTCTTTCCGGATGCCAGTCACTGGAAGAGACTGTTGCTTCCGCTGTCTTCGCTACACCGGAAATCACGCCCGAACCCACACCGGAACCGGAACCTACGCCGGAACCCGTACGGTTCGAGTCGACAATGAAGGGACTGCATAATGATCTTCACGGGGTCGAGAACATCTCCTACAGCAGCATCACGATGCCAGTGAACGGCTATTTCTGGCTGCAGCGGAACGGTTCCGACACAAGCCAGCTCACTGCTTTCGGTCTTGACGGTCATTTCTGTTTCACGACGGAGAACCTGATCTGTATGGTCACCGACTTCAATGAAAACGGGCAGACACTCATAACGCTGGGACAGGGCGATTATTCCAGAAGAGGCGACGGCGCCTACAGGATCGAACGTCTGGACCGTACCACTGATTTGATCCTCGACAATTCAGGCCGCGTCCTGTACAGCACTGCATGGCAGAAAGATTGGAATGAGGAGATCCTCTGTCATGGAGAAGGCCGGTTCATATCTCTCAGACACCGTCAGAATGATGGCGAAGAGGAATGGGTGCTCGGAGCCATCGATGCTTACGGAGAGGAACTGACTCCTTTTCTGAACTTCGAAAAGATCCCCGGTTCCGATCAGACGAGACCGAACCAGCTGACGAAATCCTTTCCTTTGTATTCCACTGCACTGACGGTCCGCGCAGATCCTTCCTATATGGGTGACGGCTGGTACGCACTGCCGGGAAGTTACGCATCCGTCCTGTATCATCCGGAGACGTCAGAACTGCGCCGATTCGTCGTCCAACGCATCCTGACCCGTCTCGACAACGGATTCTTCCTTGGCCTTCAAGACGGTCAGATCTGCATCTGTGATCTGAAAGACGGATCGATAAAGCCGTGGGAAAACTATACCGAATCCGCCGAATTCTCCGGTTCACTCTGGATCAGCGGCTGCCGGCTGATCAACACGCAGGGTGAGACCGTCCTTGATCTGACGGGAGAATATGAGATCCTGCGGCCGACGGCCCGGGAGGACCTTCTGGCAGCTAAAGATCTCAATGGGAACTGGTATCTGCTGGATTTCTCTGGCAGCCGGCTCAAACAGTATGTCCCTCCCGTTCTTCGTCCGTCTCCCAACGAGTCGATGGAGGATCTCCAGGCCAAATATTTACTTGAGAGTGCTTCCTGGATCTCAGAGACATGGATCGCCTATATGGGACCGCATTTCAACGGTCACTTCACCATGGGTGTCTGGCAGGATATCGGCTGATCCGGTCCAAAAAAAACAATGCCCTTTGAGTTTCGGCTCAAAGGGCGTTTTCGTTTTAATTTGCTGTTTCGCTATTCTTTGGGAACAAGTTCATACTTGTCGCCAAGCGCGTCGCTGATCACTTTTTCCTGCTCCTCCATCGTCTCGCTTCCGTACATGGTAAACGTATAACGGTATCCTCCGGTCTCATACGTCATTGTGAACTGTTCGCGGGTCGACTGTGAAGGCATATAGGAAGAGTCGGTATTGCAGTCCTTGGAATCGGGTTCGACGGTCCCTTCATGTGTGCTGACACTGTTGTAGTAGAACGTGGTGTAATAGGACTTGCTGTAATTCCCATTTCCCTTGACCGTGATCTGATAGATGAAATAGAGCCTGTTTCCGTCGGTGTCCGTCCTCTTGTAGAGCCTTGTCTCGACGAGCTCAGCCTCGAACGTAAGGTTCGGTGACTGCGTGAATTTTTCATTTGTATTAAGCTCTTCGAGCAGTTCGAGCATCTTTTCCCGATTCGTCTTGTCAATCGCATCGAGAGTCTCCTGAGGGATCTCAGACAGGGCTTCCACATAGTGATCCAGGCCTTCCACCGTAAACGTCTTGCTCAGCACGCTGGGTTCCAGACCATACTGAAGGACCATTTCATCCCTGCGGTAATCGCTCCAGTAGAAATCTACCGTGATCTCATCCCCGTTTTTCAGGAAGAAGGAAGGCGATGCGCTGAAGTCCAGTTCTCCGGCTGCGGGATCCGCATCATCGTTCAGGACGACTTCAGCCTTGCCGTAACCGTTGAATCCGGTATATTCGATATGGATGCTCTCAAAGGGATCGAATTTCTCCGCAACGATCAGGCCTTCTACCGTGTAGGTCTTGGACATCTGCGACGGTACTTTGCGGAAATTCTCTGCCAGATATGCGATGGAAGAATCACTCATATCAAGCGTGACGGTAAAACTGTCCCCGTTGGAAAGTGTATCCGTATAGGGATAATCGAAATACATATAGTCATAAATCGTTTCAGACGGTTCTTCGATTTTGGCCGATCCTTTCCCGTTCTCACCACTGAACGTGACAGACAGGCTTTCAAAGGGATCGAACTGTTCCGTATCCGTCAGACCGCTGACCTTCACTTCCGCTGTCCCGTATTCAAGCGTCACATTCGTCCACTTGAGCTGGCTGAGTCCGTAATCTGTCCATTCCAGCTTGACAGTATCCCCGTTTTTGAGGGTAAAGGAATAGTCGTTGTCATGCAGATATAGATTGTTGAGTACGTTCACATCGAAGAACTCCGCAGCTGTCATTTTCCTGGTCATGCTGCCAAGTTCTTTACGGGCAGCTTTCGTGTACTTGATGCTGTCCCCGTAATCTGCAAGCAAACGTTCCTTGTCCAAACCGCAGCTCTTCAGACTGCCGGCATAACTGTAACCTTCGAATTCCGTAATCACATAGTCGTTCAGGTTGATCGTGATCGGTTCCGGTTCCTTCACGAACACCCCTGTCGCCAGCAGAACGATCAGTACGATGACCGCCAGAGCTCCGGCAATGATTCCAATCAGTGCACCGACCGGAAATTTCTTTTTCCCCTGAGAGGGCTGCGCAGCAGATGCCTGCGGAGGAACAGGCGGTACCTGATAGGGCTGAGGCTGATAAGGCTGTCCCTGGAAAGGAACGGCCTGCGGCTGATAGGGCTGAGGTTCGAACGGCTGTCCCGGAACAGGTCCCAGCTGGCTCACAGGTTCCTGGCCTGCGGGAATGGGTTCTCCGGGAACAGCATAAGGCGCTGATTCCGGCACGTTCTGCGGTTCCGCCTCATTGGCCGCTTCATTGACGAATACAGGCTGTTCTTCCGCCGCTTCATTCTCTTCGGCAGGCACGTCGGAAACAGGCGCTTCTTCCGGGCCTTCCGCCACGAAGGGAATCGGCTGAGGCTCTTCGGCCGGCCGGGCGGGTTCCGTGACTGCGGCCGCATCAACGGCTTCCGTGTTCAGAGGAATCAGGAGCCCGCATGAAGTGCAGAACTTATTGCCCTCTTTCAAAGGAGCTCCACAGCGTGGACAATTCATAGGATTTCCCCTTTCTGCATATACGGATTTGTTTATTTTGTATATATCACAAATACACAAAATGGTCAAGGTGAAATCATGCTCCCTTTCTCCCCGGGTTGATGAAGAATAGGGAAAATGCTATAATTCAATCAAATTCTGATGATGGAGGATTTTCACATGAAAATGACTCTTCAACCTAAACTCGGCGGTGAAGTCTCCCGTTTCGGACTCGGCTGCATGCGTCTGCCTACTGTGGATGGCAAACCCGATCATGAAGAAGGCGTGCGGATGATCCGCTACGCAATCGATCATGGTGTCAATTATGTGGATACCGCCTACATGTATCTCGGAGGAGAAAGCGAGATCATCGTGGGCAAGGCTCTGAAGGATGGCTATCGCGAAAGAACGGCTCTGGCTACCAAACTGCCGGTTGGCATGTGCCATGATGCATCGGATTTCAAACGCATCTTTGAAGACCAGATGAACAAGCTCCAGGTAGATTATCTCGACAACTACCTGCTGCACGGACTCAATCGGAATTCCTGGAAGAACATCTGCCTGAAGTATGACGTTCTGTCCTTTATGGAAAAACTGAAAGCTCAGGGCAAGATCCGCAACATCTGCTTCTCCTTCCACGATGATCTTGACGCTTTCAAGGAGATCATCGATGCCTATCCCTTCGATTATGCTCAGATCCAGCTGAATTACATGGACGTGAAACATCAGGCCGGACTGGAAGGTCTTGCTTATGCACGTGAAAAAGGCACCCGCACCCTCATCATGGAACCTCTCCGCGGAGGTGCACTGGCCAATGTGCCGGATGAGATCGGCTCCATCCTCAAGAACGGTGAAGGAGGCTATTCTCCTGTGGAATGGGCTTTCCGGTTCCTGATCGACCGTCCCGAAGTCGATATCGTGCTGTCAGGCTCATCTTCCATGGAGCAGCTTCAGGACACGATCCGCATCTTTTCTTCCGCTGAAGCTGGCTGCATGACTGACAGTCAGCGCGAGACCCTGGCCAAAGTCAAGGCTGCCTATGAGGCGCGTACGGCGATCGGCTGCACCGGATGCCGTTACTGCATGCCCTGTCCGCAGGGTGTCAACATCCCCGGTATTTTCTCCACTTGGAACAGCGCTTCCATTTTCGGCAACTTCGACAATGGACGCCGCCAGTATGAGCGCATGGTCTCCCGCGGTGAAGGCCAGGACAACTGTGTGGGCTGCGGAGCCTGCGAAGCAGCCTGTCCTCAGCAGCTTTCCATCATCGAGAACCTGAAGACCGCTGCGGAGCAGCTTTCCTGAAAGGAGCATGAACGATGGAATGGGATCTCAGTGTGCTGTACACCTCCTTTGACGACCCGAAACTGGAAGAGGATTTTGCCAGAGCGGATCGTCTCCTCAAGGATGACGCTGTTTTCTTCAACAATTTGGATCCTAATGGAGATACCGCAGCTCAGCTGGAGGAAGCCAGGGACCGTCTTGAAGCGACCCGGACCGTTCTGGGCAATCTGGGTTCGTTCATCCATCTGACCCTGGCCACCGATGCGACCAACGAACGCGCAAACGGCCTGACCGACAGACTGATGAATCTTTCGAACCGCTCCTTCATGTCTTCCGCTGCACTGTCCCGATATCTGGGTCAGGTCACGGATCTGGAAGACGCCATCTCCCGTTCACCCAAGCTGAAAGAGATCGCCTTCTTCCTTCGGGAGAATCAGGCTCAGGCCGCCCATCAGCTGCCTGCAGAGCTCCAGACGCCGATCCTTCAGATGCAGATGACAGGCGGCTCTGCCTGGAGCAATCTCCGCGGCATGCTCGACGCTACGATGAAGGTCCCCATGACCTTCCGCGGAGAATCCCGGGTCCTTGCGCTTTCAGAAGTCCGCAACATGGCTTACTCTCCCGATGCTGAACTGCGTCGCACAGTCTATGAAGCCGAACTGGCTGCCTACCCTGCGATAGAGCAGGCCATGGCTGCCTGCCTGAATGGCATTAAGGGCGAGTCTCTGACTCTTCTTCCCTACAGGCATTATGATTCTCTTCTGGATCAGACGCTCAGAGAATCCCGTATGGAAAGAAAGACTCTCGACGCACTCTTCCAGGCGATCCGGGAGTATCAGCCCATGTTCGTCCGCTATCTGAGAGCCAAAGCCCGTTTCCTCGGGCATACCGGCGGTCTGCCTTTCTATGATCTGTTCGCCCCGATCGAACTGGGTGAGCCGAGACAGTTCACTGTGGAAGAAGCAAGAACCTACCTTGTCGACACGATGCGCCGCTTCTTCTCTGACAAGATGGCTGACTTCATCGACAATGCTTTCGAACACCGCTGGCTGGATACGGATCCCCATCCTGGAAAGCGCGGCGGAGCGTTCTGTTCCGGTCTCGCGTCTCCCAGAGAAAGCCGCATCCTGACAAACTTTGACGGATCTCTTTCCGATGTCCTGACGATGGCTCATGAACTGGGGCACGGCTATCACAACATGTGTCAGAGCATTCTGTCTCCCCTGAATTCACGGGCACCTATGCCTCTTGCAGAAACAGCCTCTATTTTCAACGAGACGCTGGTCGGAAATGCGGCGCTGGCTTTCGCAACGCCCGAGGAAGCTCTTGGACTTCTGCAGAGCACACTTCAGGAGACCACTCAGACATGCATCGATATCCTGAGCCGTTTTCTCTTCGAATACCGCTTCATCGAGGCGCGCAAAACGCACACGCTTTCTGTCGAGGAGATCAAAGCGCTCATGCTGGAAGCCCAGAAAGAAGCATATGGAGAAGGACTCGATCCGGAGTATCTGCATCCCTATATGTGGGCCTGCAAGTCGCATTATTATTCGACAGGCCGTCATTTCTACAACTTCCCCTATGCATTTGGCAGTCTCTTCGGTCTGGGTGTATATGCTCAGTTTGAAAAGAAAGGCCGTGATTTCCTGCCCGAGTACGATGCTCTGCTCCGCCTGTCCGGAATGGATACTATCGAGAACGTAACGAACTCTGTAGGCATCGACGTGACTACGCCTGAATTCTGGCGCAGTAGTCTGGAAGTCGTATCCGCACAGTGCGACAGATTCTGCAAACTTGTAGATGAGCATCTCGCACATCACTGAGTGAAAAGACGGCATCTGTTCCGTCTGACATAAGAAAAAACACGTCGTTTCGACGTGTTTTTCTTTTTGTCCGCTCATTCCGCAGGCCGCATCCCCGGTATCCGTCTTCTTCTCCTGACGTATGCCATGGGCGTCAATTCGAACAGCAGGCCATCCGGATTCACAAGGCAGACAGGAAGTTTGGGGAAAGAACGTCGAAGTTCCCGTATGAACTGACCTTCACAGTCATTCGGCGCAGTGCCGGCAACGAGTTCTACGGTCTGGTTCCGCTGGAGATATGCTCCCAGCATCAGCAGCGGGTCATCATGATAGAAGACCGACATCTCAGCGTTGTGTTCTTTGGCAATCCCGTACAGATAATCCAGATTCAATCCCAGATCATATCCGTGCAGAGCAAAAGGCTGTATACTCACGACCTTCATTCCCACACCTTTTGCTTCAGCCCTGCGGGCTCCCTCACGGATCAGCCTGTCACAGGAAGCCTGATCGGTCACGGCAACGATGATAACCGGTTTACCCAGGTCTTCGATATGATGCATGGTAGCTTTCCTGGACATGAAGAGCCTCCTTACAACAGTAGTCAGGTTTCCTCCTGCAGGATAAGCATACCAGAGGATTATGGCGGGAGTATGGCGCCTGAATGTACAATTATATGACGATTATGACTGTTCCCTGTCTTTTGCATAGCGCTCCAGGCTCAGTGTGAACTCGGAACCTTCACCGAGCTGTGATGTGACCGTGAGCGTTTCTTTCATCTGGTTCACAATCTCGCGGGCAATGGAAAGGCCGAGACCTGTCCCCCCGCTGGAATGACTGCGGTCGACTTTATAGAAACGATCAAAGATGTGGGGAAGATCTTCCTGAGAGATTCCTACACCCGTATCCTTCACATGTACATAGACCTTGTCTGCATCGTAGTCCGCAGAGAGCGTGATCGTTCCTTCAGGCGTATAGTGTATCGCATTGGAGATCAGCTGCACGATAATCTGACTGGCACGGTCTGCATTTGTATATACTTCAGGGCACGGACCCTTGGGAAATTCCAGTTTGAACTGAAGTCCGACTTCGTCTGCCATAGGCTGATACTGCATCTCAATCTGCTCAAGGAGCGTATTGGGATCCGTTTTATGACGTTCCAAATACAGTGTCCCAGACTGCAGGCGAGACAGTTCAAGAAGATCGTTAATCAGGCGGGACAGTCTCATGGACTCTCTCAGCAGCGTTCCATAGCTTCTCCTGATTTCCTGAGGATCCTGGATCAGCCCGTCCAAAAGTGTCTCCGACAGCATACGCATGTTCGTAACAGGAGTCTTCAGCTCATGCGATACGTTAGCGACATAGTCTCTTCGTGTCTGTTCAAGAGCCACCGCTTCTGTGATGTCCTGAAGCACACAGACAGCCCCCTGGTTTTCCTTCGTTTCGGAGATGAGGGGAGTCAAAGTTGCCTGCAAGGTCTTGTCCTTCAGTCGCATGGTGCACATCAGCGCGATATTTTCTGCAAGACAGGAATCGACACCCTTCCAGAAGGTTTTGTCCGCAATCAGTTCCTCTCTCGATTCAGGCAGATCCTCCACTCCGCACAGGTTCAATACGGCAGGATTCGCCATCGTAAGAGAACCGTCGCTGTCAACAGCCAGAATCCCTTCGGAAAGGTTGTACAGGATCTCCTGAAGCCTGTTCCTCTCAAGCGCGACGTCAGAGATCGCACTGTACAGTCTGGCATTCAGCCGATTCAAGCTCTTTGCAAGATCTCCCAGTTCTCCCGGAGCTTCTTCCTTGGCTCTTCTCGAAAAATCGCCTCGCGTCATCGCATCGGCAACACGTTCCATCTCTCCGATCGGCCGTGTCATGCTGTTCAGAAGACGTGTGATCGGATATAGCAGAATCAGAAGCGATACGACGATAGAGATGGTCATAGACAGAAGCAGACTGCGAATCGCGAGACCCGTATCATTCATGGATCGGATCAGAAAAGCAGCGCCGTTATCGGCGGTCGACGGATCGATCCTCTGGCCTATCATGGCCTTTCCGGACAGATAGAAACTGGAAAACTCCGTTCTTGTGATCGTCTGTCCCTGCAGTGCAAGACGCACAAAACTGTCGGAAGGCTGGATGGCACTGTTCGGTTCCTGAGGATAAATCAGACTTCCTTTTCGATCAAAAAGATACAGTTCTCCATCCAGAAAGCCTTCAGTATCCGAACGAAAAATCCAGTCCAGCATATAGGACTGGATCTCGTTGCGGGAATACATGGTCAGCAGACTGGAGATCCGGTCCAGCTGCGAATCCATGGAACGCAGCATGATATCCGTCATGGCTTGACGAACAGTCAGAAGATAAAGGCCCGACGTCAGGACAAATATCAGGACCAGAAAAATCGTCAACAGTCTGAAAAAACGACGTTGCAGAACACTGCGTTTCACTGATCTACCTCAAACTTGTATCCGACACCGTAAATCGTTTTTATGCTCCAGGAAACCCCTTCCTGAGGCAGCTTGGCCCTGATCCTTTTGATCTGGGTATCTACGGCACGGCTGTCACCGAAATAATCATATCCCCAGACCTGGGAGAGAATCTGATCCCTGTCGAAGACCTGACCGGGATGTGAAGCCAGAAGATGGAGCACTTCCACCTCCTTCGGCGTGCATGCGATCGGCTGACCATTCACCCTGACTTCATAATGATTCAGGTTTATTTCAAGCTGATCGAAACGGAGAACAGGTGAAGACGTGCTCTCTGCAGGAACCGTACGCCGCAACACTGCCTTGATGCGGGCAACGACTTCCCGGGGACTGAAAGGCTTCACAATATAATCGTCGCAACCGAGTTCCAGTCCAAGCACCCTGTCAATCTCTTCGCCTTTGGCCGTAAGCATGATGATCGGAACCTGAGATGTCTTACGGATTTCCCTGCATACATCCGAACCGCTCATCTTAGGCATCATAATATCAAGAAGGATAAGATCCGGATTCTCGGTCTGAGCTTTCTGTAAGGCTTCTTCCCCATCCATTGCAGATATACAAAGAAAACCTTCGGAATTGAGATAAGCGCTCAGTGTTTCATGTACCGGCAGCTGATCGTCGCAGATCAGGATCTTTGAGACTTTAGGCATGGATAATCGCCTCCTTGTTCATATTTGATTATTGCATAATTGCCCCCTTTACGCAAGAGTTTTTAACCGTACATCCCACAGCGGCAGTTAGAGCGGCTCCTCTCTTGCCTATTGGATCATATTGGTTTACAATTCCTGTGAATGCAGGTGTCAAAATTATGTATGCGGTTACATTCCTGTCAAAATAGTTCCTAAACCCGTCATAATTCTGCCATAATGGGATAGTATACTTCAAACCGTTCCAGAAAGGGACAGAATCTGAATAAGAAAGGAGACATCTTCATGGAAAACAATGAAGAAAACAAAGTCGGTACCCCTGAAGGGATCCAGGAGGATACGCTCCGGGAGATAGAGCCTCATTACGAAGGTCAACCGACTCCGAACAACACGACTCCCATGCAGGGAGCACCGTCCTACTATGGTCAGCCGGCCTATCAGGAACCAATGATGAGGGAGGGGCAGCCTGCAGCTCAGGCACAGTATTCAGCCCAGCAGCAGTACTCCCAGCCTCAGCAGCCCAATAATTATCAGGGACAACCCGGCAATCCTTATTCCCAGCAGGCACAGCCTTGGGTATACCGTTCCGGAGACGGCACTCCTCCGCGTTCTGTCCAGCCCCGCCAGCGCAGGACGTGGCCGGCCATCCTCATCACGGCCGTTTGCTTCCTCCTGATCGGCGAATTGATCGGCGGACTGATCCTGCCTGGACTCCTTTCCAAGAACAGCCAGTCTACAGCTGACAGTCAGCCCAGAGTAGAAGCTCCTAAACAGGAATCAGGTTCTGACACTGATCCGGCTATCAAGCCTTCATCTGATACTGAACCGGGAGCGGGACAGGATCCGAGTTTCAGTTTTGGCGATAATCAACAGCTCAGTTATGTGACATCCGGTTCTCTCGCGGATATGGCTGAAGCTGTCACGCCTTCCATCGTCGGCATCCTGAATCTGCAGTATCTGAACAACAATAATCCCTACTATGGGTATTACGGATACGGACATCAGCAGCAGAACAACGAACCTGTGCTCGAAGAAGTCGGCTCCGGTTCCGGTGTCATCATCAGCGAAGACGGCTACATCGTAACAAACGCTCACGTTGTCGAAGGTCAGGATGCTTTGAAAGTCCTGATCGACGGCGAAAAGGTGGACGCTGTGCTCGTCGGATCCGACTCCGTGACCGATCTGGCAGTCGTGAAGATCGACCGCACCGGCCTTTCTGCCGCGACACTGGGCGACTCGGACAAGGTGCGCGTCGGTGAACTTGCCGTTGCCATCGGCAACCCCCTGGGCAATGATCTGGCCGGTACTGTCACCATGGGCATCATCTCCGCCAAAGACCGTACGATCGAAGTCGACAATCAGTACATCGATGTTCTTCAGACTGACGCAGCCATCAACCCCGGCAATTCCGGTGGAGCGCTGGTCGATCAGAATGGACTCGTGATCGGCATCACGTCTGCCAAGACCGTCCTTGCCGGTTATGATTCTCAAGGCAATGCGATCAGTGCCGAAGGCATTGGCTACGCGATTCCGATCAACAATGCAAAGCCCATCATTGAACAGCTGATCCATACAGGTTCCGTGCCGCGTCCTGCACTGGGAGTGACGGTACAGTATGTCACCAACCGTATCGATTCGACCCAGAAAGGCATCCTGATCACCAGCGTCAATCCCGGAAGCTGCGCCGAGAAGGCGGGACTGAAAGTCAACGACGTCATCCGCACGATCAACGGAAAGAGCTTTGAGTCTCTGTCCGACTTCAAGAAACTGCTGATGACCCACCAGGTCGGTGAGACCATCACGCTGACGGTAGAACGTGACAATCAGACTCTGGAAATCAAGGTCACACTGATGGACAGCAGCGAACTCAATACCAACAGCAACGATCAGAAGGGCTCTCAGTGGTCCATTCCCGGATACGGCGGCTATACGCCTTTCGGTTGATTCAAAAAGGGAGGGAGACTCCATGGAGTCTCCCTCTTTCATTATGCTAAACTCCTGTTGATTCATAAGTATCGTAGAAAGGAGCGTCCATGCCGAGTCATGACAGTTATGAAGACAGTCTTCATCTGAGAGTCTTTCGGAATCGTCCCGAACCGGGAAACCGCAGGACTCACGTGCATCCCACTCACGAACTGAATTTCCTGTGTCACGGCCTTCAGGGACTGGAAGTAGAGAACCGAACCTACACAATGTTCCCCGGGGATCTTCTTGTTCTTCCTGCCGGATTGGAACACAGCATCCTGAGCGATGAAAGTCTCCCCTATCAGCGCATCCGTCTCCATCTTCCCGTTCGTTTTCCTGAAATGCTGGGTACGGACAATCACATTCTTGAAGAGATTGATCATGTCCTATTCTCCGGAAGAGAATCCATCCTTCGGTTCCCCGACAGTGATGCGGTCTATGTGCAGAATCTAATGGAACACATGGTCGAAGAGGAAGAAAACGCCGGCCCCGGATGGGAACTCGGTCTTCAGGCAGACACTATTCTTCTTTTGCTCAAGGCCGTCCGCAGTCTGGACTGCGCTGTAGATCCTCTGGTCCCTTCTCTCATGCGCAGACGCCATGATATGGATCTGGTCATCCACTTCATGGAAGAGCATTATGCTGAACCGATCACTCTGTCGGGAATGGCCAAGATCTTTGACGTCCATCCCAGCGTACTGTCACGCAATTTCAAACGCGTCACAGGCACGACTCCCATGCTGTATCTGAACAGGATCAGGATCGCGCACTC
>JAEEGL014118388.1_pt1 | contig 144077 bp, 108 predicted proteins | sample 9134231 | NCBI WGS metagenome assembly JAEEGL01 (sample SAMN16246548, study PRJNA631951) | gut metagenome | biome: gut microbiome; feature: rumen; material: fiber-attached | host: Bos | place: Iran: Karaj | collected 2018-10 | reverse complement strand
AGGCTCCGTGGAGCTTGGCGAGGGCGCAGAGCTCGTGAACGGCAGCGGCGAGAAGCTGGCGTGGATTTCCGGCAAGGGTACGACCAACGTGCTGAACCTTGTGGACGGCACCTACACGCTGCATGAGCAGACCGCACCGACCGGCTTTGCAGTCGCACAGGATATGACATTTGAGATTCAGGACAGCAAGATCGTGAAGATCAACGGCGAAACGGTTGCTGAGGGTACTGTCGTTGAGATGATCGACGAGGCGCTTGCAGACGTGAAGATTTCCAAGCAGGACGCAATCGATCACAGCGAGCTGGAAGGCGCCACGATGACGCTGACCGGTAAGGACAAGAACGGCGAAGACGTCGTGTTCCCGGCAGGCTCTGTGAAACTGGGCGAGGGCGCAAAGCTGACGACCGGCGAGGGCAAGACGCTGGAGTGGGTGTCCGGCAAGGAGAACACGCAGATCAAGAACCTCGTTGACGGTACCTACACGCTGAGCGAAACCGCGGCACCGGATGGCTACGAGGTCGCAACGGAGATTACGTTTGAGATCGAGGGCGGCAAGCTGACGAAGATCGGCAGCGAGTCTGTGGCAGAGGGCGAGAACCTGATCGTGATGTTCGATAACGCGAAGGTCACGACCACGACAACCGTTACCACGACCGAAACCACAACCACGACTGCGGCAGAGAACACCACGACCGCCAAGACAACCACAACTGCTGCGGCGACTACCACCGCAAAGGCAACGACAACACCGGCGGCTGCTACAACAACCACCACGCCGGTTACAACTACGACTACGACGACTACCACGACTACGACAACAACAACGACTACGACGACCACGACGACTACCACGACAACTACAACCACGACGACCACGACTACGACAACCACCACGACTACGACAACCACCACGACCACGACAACCACTACCACAACCACGACGACCACGACAACCACAACCACCACAACAACTACCACGACCGCTAAGGCCACAACGACCAAGGCGGCGACTACAACCGCTAAGGCAACCACAACCAAGGCGGCAACCACCACGGCAAAGGTCACCACGACCGAGGCCAAGGCGACGACCGCAAAGGTCACGACCACTTCCGTCACGACCACCGCACCGGCGACCACGGTTGTCACGACAACCACGGCGGGCGGCCCGGATGTGAAGATCGCAAAGCAGGACGCATTCGGCGGCGAAGTCAAGGGCGCGACCCTGACGCTGACCGGAACTGACAAGAACGGCGACGCGGTTGTCTTCCCGGCAGGCTCCGTTGAATTGGGCGCGGGCGCAGAGCTCGTGAACGGCAGCGGCGAAAAGCTGGTCTGGATCTCCGGCACCGGCACAACAAATGTGCTGAACCTCAAGGACGGCGCATACACGCTGCACGAGCAGACTGCACCGACCGGTTTTGCAGTCGCGCAGGATATGACCTTTGAGATCGAAAACGGCAAGATCGTGAAGATCAACGGCGAAGAGGTCGCTGAGGGCACCGTCGTCGTGATGGTTGACGAGGCACTTGCGGAAGTCAAGATCAACAAGGCGGACCAGTTCGGTGCAGAGGTCGAGGGCGCAACGCTGACGCTGACCGGAACCGATAAGAACGGCAATGCAGTTGAATTCCCGGCAGGCTCTGTCGAGCTTGGCAAGGGCGCAGTGCTGAAATCCGGCGAGGGCAAGACGCTTCAGTGGGTGTCCGGCACGGAAGCCACGAACGTCAAGAACTTCGTTGACGGTATTTACACGCTTCATGAAGAGGCGGCGCCGAACGGCTATGCGATTGCACATGACATGACCTTCGAGATTGAGAAGGGCAAGATTGTCAAGGTCAACGGCGAGGATTACACCGAGGGCAATGTGATCACCGTGATCGACGAGCGCCTGGGCGATGTGAAGATCGCAAAGAAGGACGCATTCGGCGGCGAAGTCGAGGGTGCAACCCTGACGCTGACCGGAACCGACAAGAACGGCGACGCAGTCGAATTCCCGGCAGGCTCCGTGGAGCTTGGCGAGGGCGCAGAGCTCGTGAACGGCAGCGGCGAGAAGCTGGCGTGGATTTCCGGCAAGGGTACGACCAACGTGCTGAACCTTGTGGACGGCACCTACACGCTGCATGAGCAGACTGCACCGACCGGCTTTGCAGTCGCACAGGATATGACATTTGAGATTCAGGACAGCAAGATCGTGAAGATCAACGGCGAGACCGTTGCAGAGGGCACTGTCGTTGAGATGATCGACGAGGCGCTTGCAGACGTGAAGATTTCCAAGCAGGATGCAACCGATCACAGCGAGCTGGAAGGCGCGAGCATGACACTGACCGGTAAGGACAAGAACGGCGAGGACGTTGTGTTCCCGGCAGGCTCTGTGAAACCGGGCGAGGGCGCAAAGCTGACGACCGGCGAGGGCAAGACGCTGGAATGGGTGTCCGGCAAGGAGAACACTGAGATCAAGAACCTCGTTGACGGTACCTACACGCTGAGCGAAACGGCAGCACCGGACGGCTACGAGGTCGCAACGGATATCACATTTGTGATCGAGGGTGGCAAGCTGACGAAGATCGGCAGCGAGTCTGTGGCAGAGGGCGAGAACCTGATCGTGATGTTCGATAACGCGAAGGTCACGACCACAACGACCGTCACCGCGACCGAAACCACCACGACCACGACCACGACTGCGGAAGAAGCTACAACGACCGCAAAGACGACTACAACTGCTGCGGCGACTACCACCGCAAAGGCAACGACAACACCGGCGGCTGCTACAACCACCACCACGCCGGTTACAACTACGACGACTACTACGACCACGACTACGACAACCACGACCACCACGACAACTACGACCACGACGACCACGACTACGACAACCACGACTACGACAACCACGACTACGACAACCACCACGACCACAACAACTACCACGACCGCTAAGGCAACCACAACCAAAGCGGCGACTACGACCGCTAAGGCCACAACGACCAAGGCGGCGACTACAACCGCTAAGGCAACCACAACCAAGGCGGCAACCACCACGGCAAAGGTCACCACGACCGAGGCCAAGGCGACGACCGCAAAGGTCACGACGACCACTTCCGTCACGACCACCGCACCGGCCACCACGACGGCAGTTCGTGCGGACGTGAAGATTTCCAAGCAGGATGTCCACAGCAAGGAGATTAAGGGCGCAGAGCTCAAGCTGACCGGTAAGGACAGCAGCGGCAATCCGATTCAGTTCCCGGAGAACTCTGTTGTTCCGGGTGCAGGCGCTGAGGTCAAGAGCGGCAGCGGCGATACCCTTGTCTGGATTTCCGGCGATCAGCCGACCGACATCAAGAATCTGCCGGACGGCACCTACACGCTGCATGAGGAGGTCGCTCCGAACGGCTACAAGGTCGCAACGGACATCACCTTCGTGATCGAGAACAACAAGCTCGTGAAGATCAATGAGGCAGAGGTCGAGGCCGATACCGAGATCGTGATGATCGACGAGGCACTGGCCAATGTCAAAATCTCCAAGCAGGATGTCCACAGCAAGGAAATCAAGGGCGCTACCCTGACACTGAGCGGCAAGGACAGCGAGGGCAACAGCCTGACCTTCCCGGCAGATTCGCTCGTACCGGGTGAGGGCGCAACGCTCGTCAACGGCAGCGGCGATACCCTTGTCTGGATTTCCGGCGATCAGCCGACCGACATCAGAAACCTCGATGACGGCACCTATACGCTGCACGAGGAGGTTGCTCCGAACGGCTACAAGGTCGCAACGGACATCACCTTCGTGATCGAGGACGGCAAGCTCGTGAAGATCAATGATGCAGAGGTCGAGGCTGATACCGAGATCGTGATGATTGACGAGGCACTGGCCAATGTCAAAATCTCCAAGCAGGACGTCCACAGCAAGGAAATCAAGGGCGCAGAGCTGACGCTGACCGGTAAGGACAGCGAAGGCAATCCTGTGACATTCCATGACGGAACCGTGAAGCCGGGCAGCGGCGCTGAGGTCAAAACCGGCAGCGGCGACAAGCTGGTCTGGATTTCCGGCGACGAGGCAACGCAGATCACCAATTTGGACGACGGCACCTATACGCTGCATGAGGAGGTCGCTCCGAACGGCTATAAGGTTGCAACGGACATCACCTTCGTGATCGAGGGAGGCAAGCTCGTGAAGATCAATGATGCAGAGGTCGAGGCCGATACCGAGATTGTGATGATCGACGAGGCACTGGCGGATGTGACAATCTCCAAGCAGGATGTCCACAGCAAGGAGCTCCCCGGCGCAACCCTGACGCTGACCGGTAAGGACAGCGAAGGCAATCCTGTAACATTCCCGGAGAATTCCGTTCTGACAGGCGAAGGCGCCGAGCTGGTCAACGGCAGCGGCGAGCAGCTTGTCTGGATCTCCGGCACTGAGCCGACGCAGATTAAGAACCTCGATGACGGCGTGTATACGCTCCATGAGAAGGCTGCGCCGAACGGCTACGAGGTCGCAACGGATATCACATTTGTGATCGAGGGCGGCAAGCTCGTGAAGATCGGTGAAACGGAAGTGCATGCAGATGCTGAGATCGTCATGGTTGATGAGGCGATTGTGACAACGACCGCCGCTGTGACCACAACGACCGAGGCACCGGCAGCAACGACCACCGTAACCGAAACGACGCCTGCTCCGGAAACCACGACGACCACAACCACTACGACTACGACTACGACAACAACGACGACGACCACCACGACCACTACGACGACGACAACAACCACCACGACTACCACGACTACGACCACCACAACAACCACAACCACGACGACGGCGGTAACCACCACGGTATCGTCCGACGAGGGTCAGGCTGTTGAAACCACGGTTGTCACGACTACGACGGTGTCGGCCGAGGTGAAGATTGCAAAGCAGGATGTCCACAGCAAGGAGATCAAGGGCGCAGAGCTCAAGCTGACCGGCAAGGACAGCAGCGGCAATCAGATTCAGTTCCCGGAGAACTCTGTTGTTCCGGGCGCAGGTGCTGAGGTCAAGAGCGGCAGCGGCGATACCCTTGTCTGGATTTCCGGCGATCAGCCGACTGAGATTCAGAATCTGCCGGACGGCACCTACACGCTGCATGAGGAGGTTGCTCCGCACGGCTACAAGGTCGCAACGGACATCACCTTCGTGATCGACGGCGGCAAGCTCGTGAAGATCGGCGAGGAGGAAGTCCATGCAGATGCAACGATCATCATGATTGACGATGCAGAAGCAGTGACCACCACGACAACCTGGGTGACCGGCGAGATGGCAGAGGGTGACACCCGCACGACGACCGTCGTGACGGAAACCACGCCGGTGAGCGAAACCGATGACGAGGACGAGAGAACCAGAACCACGGAATCGGAAACGCAGACCGCCGAGGCAACCACGCAGACCTCCGGTGAAACCACCACAACCACTGTGCAGTCTGTCCCGACAGGCGGCGTGAACACCAAGACCGGCTCGGTCCGGACGGGTGAATCCGCACCGGTTGCAGTTGCAGTTGTCGGCATCCTGATGGGTGCAGTGGCATTCGCAACACGCAAGCGTCGTGACGACGATCAGTAATCCCTAAAAAACAGCCGTGCGCAAGCGCGGCTGTTTTTGCATGTTGAAAAAGGTATCGCTGCGCGATGATCTGTAATGAGGGCGCTGCCCTCAAACTCCCGCTGGGGACGTATCCCCAGACCCCATTCTGAATCCATCGGAGATACCGCTACAAAAGCAGACGCCCCGGCTTTTGCACCGGGGCGTCTGGTTGAAGAAAAAGGTATCCGCTTCGCGGATGCTATTGAAGAATGGGGACTTCTATCGCAAGTCCCCAAGCCCTCCAAGCTCTTGAACACAGGGGAGTTTCGCCCGTTGCGACGGGCGACGAGGGCTCTGCCCTCGACCCGCGAGCTTTTTGAAAAAAGCTCGACCAAAAACTTTTATTTATGGTTTTCCGCGAGTTTATCGACAGTCTGACGCCCCGGCTTTTGCACCGGGGCGTTTTACGGTATTCACTTACAATTCTATGCCGTGATTTACTGCGGCTGCCAGAGGCCGGTTCCGAAGAACACGTTGTTGAAGAACTGGCTGGTGCGCTCCGGACCAAGACACATATTGAAGATTGCGGTCGAAACGCCGGGGCTGCTGATCAGGTGATCGACGTATTCCTGTGTACCGTTGTATCTTGCGAGGCGCTCCTCAGCATTGAGATCCGGTGCGCTCATGGAAGCATCCAGCGTAATGCGGAAGCTGTCGTAGAGCATCTGGCTGATTGCGTCGTCGTCCTTGTAGGTCGAAACCTTGAACAGACCCATCGTGCGGACTTCATCGAACCAGCCCGGTGTCGGCGGCTGATCCGGGAACTGTGCGTACTTTTCGGTCAGCGGTCTGAGTGCGTCGAATGCCGGGATATTCTCGTCGCCGTTGATGCCGAGACCGTAGAACTCGATATAGGAGATCCGGCTCTCGCCCATGAACATGTAGTCCGTGGAAATCAGCGGGAGATCCTTATTGAACGGCGTCAGGACGATGGTGCTCATCTGCTGGACACCGTCGGTCTTCATAACGGACAAATTGCCGTAGCCCTCAATACGGTACTGCTGTACGTCGAAGTCAAGCGTAACCATGAAGCCGGGCGCGAGCGGTGCGGTGACGCTGATTGCGGCAAACTCGCCTGCATCCAGCGGCGTGACGGTGTAATACTGCGAAAGCATGTCGAGGATGTTCGCTGCTTCCTTGTCCATCATGTAGCTGTTGAATCTGGTGATATACTCAGCCTTGGTTTCTGAGCCTGTGCCGACTGCGTCCGCATAGGATCTGCCGTAATTGGCATTGACATTGTTTGCGTTGAGCGTGATTGTGTCCGCAATGATGACGACATTGTTCAGGTTGATATTGTTTGCCGTGATGACAACATCACCGAGCGGAGCGTAGATCAGTCCGGTCAGACTGACGTTGTTGCAGTCGATCTCAATGTTTCCGAATTCTGAATAAAGAACGGCATTGTTGAAATTGCTGACATTGCCGCTGATCAAAATATCCGAGTCTGCTCTGACAGAAGCGTTGATGTTGGCGTTGCCGCGGACGGAAACTTCCCCGGCGACATCCATGGTCTGATTCAGGTTGACATTGTGAGCAGACACTTCCAGGGTATCAACTGTTTGGGCATTCGCAAAATAACGGTTCCCGACTGCGGTGCCGGAATACGGTATCTCCAATTCGGCGTGCTCGGTTTTTTTGCCGTTCAGGTTGATCTTTTTTCCGGTCACGATGGTTCCGTTGGATGCGATACTGCCGTTGAGGCAAAAATGTTTTGCATTGACAGTCAGTGCGCCGTCTGCCTCAGAGGCGGCAAACATTGTATAGGGGAAGGCGGTGTTACCTACTGCGGTCGCACCGAGTGCAGAACATGCACCGGATGCTGTCATTGCGGTGACCAGTGCGGTCACGACAGCGGCTGTCTTTTTTTTGCTCTGCGTTTTCATAACCAAAACCCCTTTACAATGTATTTTGTTTGTATTTTTGTGGTAATCATTATCAATTACCATTCACATAATAGCATAATTTATGTAAATTGTCAACAGCTTATATTGCGTTTTTTTGTCAGATTTGGAAGTTTGTATGAATAGATAGTTTTTCTATCATAAATTGTATAAATTACACAAGATAACTTAAAATTAACAAAATAAAAACAGACAAATCAGAGGGGATTTGTCTGTTTTTCAGTATGATAAGGTTATCTTGCTGATATTACGAAACCGGAATCAGGACACTCTTGCCCTGCTCCATGCTCATGGCCTTGGCCTGGCTCATGCCGTGGTCAATGGGAATGAACATTTTTGCGGCGGAAGCATAGGAACCGGCACTGCAATGGAAGAGGCAGCCGGCAACGGTGAGCTGCACCGTCGTATTCTGAACCTGAACGGGCTGTGAGAGTGCATCCAGCATTCTGGAGGAGAATCCGGCGGTTCTGCTCTTGGGGATTTCCTTGTTGAACACGATGCAGAGCTCGTCGATATCCGTGCTGTACACCTCGCCCTGCTTTCCGAAGGTTGTGGTAATCCGCTTGGAAATGACGGATACAAATTCGTCTGCAAAGTCGCGGCCGAAGTTTTCGTTGAGACTCTTGAAGTTGTTGAAGTTGAACAGCGCAATCGAGATGTCCTCGCCCTTCAGACGTTCCCCGAGATCCTCTTCCAGCGCATAGCGGTTTTTCAGCCCGGTGACGACATTGGTGTATGCGATTTCGACAGCCTTCTGGCGGATATTCGCCGTTTTCATCTTGCTGTTTTGCAGCTTTTCGGCAAATGCAAGGTCATGCTTTTTGATTCTTGCGATGGCATACAGGCCGGTCAGCATGGTGGCCAGCAGGAACAGAATCACAAGCAGAAAGCTCTGTCCGACGCGGCAGAAGAACTTGTAGGTCGCCTCGTCCTGCTTTTCAAACAGCTTGTTCAGCGCTTCGCTTGTTTCCTCGCGCAGGCGCTCCGTATTAGTATCGCGCAGCACATCCGGTGAAGCAACCTTGCTCTTGACCGCGTTCAGATTCTCCTGAATGGTGGCGTAGTAGCTTTCTGCCTTTTTATACGTTGCTTCAAATTCTTCGGACAGTGATTTGTCAATGTTGGAGAGGTCTATCTTCCGGAACGCCTCAGCGTTGTTCACCATGTTCCGGTGATAGGTGTAAATGTTGTCAATATTGTTGGCAATGAGCTGCTGATCGTCGGGATACAGTTCAATTTTCAGAACACTCTGGTTGATGTCCTCAAAATTGCTGTCGATCTTCGCAATATAGCTCAGCGCGTCCTCTGCATGCCAGAGGCCGTAACCGGTGCGTGCGAATGCGTAGATGATAACCGCAAGATTCAGTACGGTTAAAACGGTGAACAGGAGGGAAAGCGACCGGTATACCCGGGGATTGAATCCCTCCATTACCTGATTCTGACTCGGATCTTTTTCTTTCTTTTTCATGATGGTTTCCTCCGCTTTTTTGTAAGATAGTCATGGTATTGATTCGGCTGTATTGCAGTGTACCGGCAGAGTATTTTTGCCGCAAAAGAGCTGTGGCAAAACAAATATCAGATCGCGTTTTTTGACGGTGCCGATGCTACACTGCACACCGTGCCCGTGCGATTCCCATAACGCATCATCCCTGATTCACTAAATATTCCTTTGAAGGTTGAACGGTATTAGCCATATTCGCCAATTATATTATAACACCATGACAGATAAATGTCAATACATCCCGTAAAAATCGTCTGTCAAATTTTCTGTGCCGAAAATGTGTATTTTATATAAGTATTCGCAGGGCAGTCATCCGGTTTCGGGGTTGCCTCCGCGGAGGAAAAGCAGAACCCCCGCAGTCCGTTCGGAATCTGCGGGGGTAACATTCTGTTCAGTGCTGTCATTCCCAAGGGGGGCAGCTCGCGGTGTCCTGGCGGGATGTCTGTTCAATGATGTCCGTTCCGGGGTGTCTGTGTCCGGATGTCAGTGTCTGATGTCTGTTCCGAATGTTGGTTCACAGATGTTTCTGCATCGGTGTCAATATCTGCAAATCAGCCTTTGGCTGACGGCAGTTTAGCAAGCGGGAACTGCTCATGCGGAATCTGCTTTGCAATGCAGAGGAGAATTGCGGAAATATCGTCGGAATCCAGCTGACCGCTGACGACGTTTGCGTTTTTCAGACCCTGGTCAGTGATTTGTGCTTCCACATCCTGATTCAGGAATCTTGCGAGCAGCACGGCGTCTGCGACGTCCACGGAGTTATCGCAGGTGATGTCGCCCCATTTGCTCACTCCCGGATCAACCGTGGAAACACTGCCGGGCTCCGTCGTCTGGACGGGCGGCTCTGTGGTTTCCGGCGGATCCGTCGGCGTAACGGGAACAGGAACACCCGGAACCTCATCCTGGAGGAAGGAAACGATCCACGCAAACGGCGCATTCCATTGCAGCGCGATGCCGTTGGATGCCCACGACTCGACAGAATCCGCATAGCAGCGCTCGGACTTGTTGCTGAATTCGTTCGGGACAAAACCGATTGCCCGCATGTATTCATCCATTGAACTTGCATCCGGGCCGCCGACGAGGATCCCGTCCGGTGCCTTCGGGAGCGTCTTGTCAAGCTCATAGCACCAGTATCTGTGTACCGGTTTTTCGGTGCCGTACTGACCGTATCCGGTCACAAAGGAGAATGCCATCGGGTTATTGCCGAGCAGGTAATCCATACCGGCCGAGATGCCGTTCATATACTTGGTGTCGCCGGTCAGATCATAGGCATATGCCATTGCGATCATGTTGTACACAGTCATTGCGTTGGAACCGTACTCAAAGCCGATCGGATTGTAATCGAAGGGGTCGGCCCCGGTAAAGTAGCCGTAGCCGTCATTCTCATACGGAATGCCGTAGCCCTGCGCAGCTTCCTTCTTGATGTATTCATCTGCCGTTGCACGGATTGCGTCCCCGAGCTTCTCTTTCTGTTCATTGCTGAGCAGATCCCTGTGCAGTGCCAGCGACAGGGAGCCGGCCGCTGCGGGATTGCCCATGTTGAAGCAGGTGCAGCTGCCGCCGCTGGGATTGTTATCTCCGCCGCTCACTTTTGCGGGAACATCGAACGCATAAGCGGATTCAGACAGCTCCTTGAGGTAATCCGCGGCCGCACTGTCCTCCAGTGCCTTTGCGGAAATGTAGAGCTCACAGGCTGCCCAGTAAGCATCGTCATTTATCTGGGTATCGCGTTCGCCGTAATAGCCGTAACTGAGCGGTGCATACAGGGAACCGTCCTTGACGTTTTCATCTCTGTCTGGCGTATACAGGTGCTGCTTGTATGCGGCGTAGGCCTCCTTGGCGCTCTGCATCAGCTGTGCCGCGTATTCCGCATCATAATCCGCCCAGAGTCTTGCGGCCTGTGCCGCACATGCCGCGTAATTCAGCGTTGCGGCGAAGGTCGGCGGGCTGACAATGCGGACGGTTTTCCATTCGGTTTCGTAGTCCCACGGTCTGACGGCAAGGCCGGTCCACTTGTGATCCTTGACTGCGTGATAGTAAAGACCTGCGTAATCGCCCCATGTCGGTTCGTCCTCTGCGACCTTCATCTTCTGCATGAAGTCCAGCTCATATCTGCACTCATCGAGAATGTCCGGGATCATGTTCTCGGTTTCCGGGACTACAACCGTGCCGGAGCCGTCTGCAAACTTTTCCTTTCCGTCTGCGTTCTGATATGCACGCTCGTACATATTCTGAAGTGTCCAGACGGAGATGCCGCCTTCTGTCATGTATTTGGAGTGATTCTCCGCGTTGTACCAGCCGCCGGTCACGTCGATCTTGGAGGAGCCGTATGTCGTGGTTGCTTCCTCTTTATCCAGGTATTCGCCGCGCCATGCTGTCTGCACGGTTGCGGTGTCCTTCTTATGGCCGCCCGCATGCGCAAGCTCGCTCTTTTCGCCGGAGGTGATGTAATTTTGTGTAATGTCCACGCCGGAGCGGTTCTGATAGAAGTAATTGAGCGCGTTGGTCAGCATGTCGTGATCTTTTTCCTGATAGATGTCATTACCGATCCGGAACGGGAAGGAACGCCATTCCGTGTCCTTGATCCGGAGGTAGTATTCACCCGGTGTTCTGAATTCCGAAAAGTCGATCTTATAAACACGGTCGCCGGAATCCTCGTCAGCGAAGCCTTTTCCGGTCGTGCCGGTATACACGGTCTTGCCGGACGTATTGTCAACAATTTCATAGGGATAGGTTTCTTCGGTCAGCTCGAGCGTTTCGGCATTGTGAGTGTCATCACCTGCGTTGTCGCTGAACGTCGCAATTTTGGCGAGCTGCGGGTAATAGCCGAGCTGATTCACGGAGATGAAATTGTTTTGCAGTCCGCTGTAAGCGCGGCTGGTGATGCCGTAGTAGGAAGTGTGCGGCGGTTCGTGCACCCCGCAGTCGTTGCAGGTCGTGCAGATGATCGACATATCGTCAAACCAGAGCTCATCGCCGTGCTGTGCATTGCCGCCATAGCCTTTGGAGTCCTTTGCATACTCGAAAATCCATGCCACACATTCGAGATCGCGTGTCGGCGTGAATGTTCCGGAGAAGGTCTGATATTCCGTGGTCAGTTTGACCGGGGAACCCCACTGACCGTCCATATCCGGCCCCATGTGCATACTGTTTTCGCCGTATTCACCCATGCCGTGCCCGTCGAGCTCAAAATACTCCTCCCACGGTGCGCCGGTCTGACCGATCTTGGAGCAGAGCTCCATGCCGGCACGGCTGGCCTTGACCTTGAAGCTGACCTCGTAAACATGATTCTTTTTGAAGCTCAGCCCCGGATATTTCAGCTGAAGATCCCACTTTGCCTTTTCGGCGCCTTCCGGCACAAGAATTTGGACATGCAGTGCGCCGTCCTCGAAGTTGAAGTTCTGTTTGGCCGGAGAGGCTGCTGTAAGATGCCACGGAACCATCTTGTATTCAAAGGTTCCCTCGTCCAGAACCTGTCCTGCCAGCGCAGTCAGCGGTGCTGCAAGCTGCGTGACTGCGGAAGCCGTCATCGTTGCGGCAAGCAGGCTTGCAATGATGACCTTCGTATGCTTTTGGAACATGAAATCACATCCTTTTCTGAATTGCTCCGCCGTGCGCAGGCGGGCGTATTCCGGTTTCATTATAATACAGGATTCTTCATTTGTAAAGTGTTTTTTCAGAAAAACACCGCCCCCTCTGTTGAACCCTCTGTAAACTAAGACGGCAAGCATCGGCAGCTGGTTACTATTCTCCGAAAAAATTTTTTTCGGCGCGTGAAATAGGGGCTGCTGCGTGATGATGTATCATGGGAACGCTGCTCTAAGCCCTCTGTTGGGGATGTATCCATAGATTCCATTTTTGAATAAAAAGGATGTATTATCTGAATTATCATAAAATGGGATTCTTAAGGGCTGGCAGACCTTAAGCGGGGCTTGGGGCGGAGTCCAATTATCAATCCATCGGAGATACCGCTTTGAATCCGTCGGAGATCCAGATCCCCCGGCAAACAGAACAGCCTCACCGGCCGAAATCGGTGAGGCTGTTCTGCATAAGGTGGATGTTTGGAAAAAGGCGAAATCGTATTGGGTGTGCCGGACTGTCAGGCTGTCCGGCTGCCGGTCAGTCCTCCGGAATGTAAGCACCGCTCTTGTCCGTGCGGTAACCGTCCGGCGTCACACCGTTGCGGAGGAAATCGCCGTCCGCACCGATGTAGTAGTATACCTGGTTGAGAATGTGCCAGTCATTTGGTGCAAGCGATTCTCTCACCATCGTCACAGGCGCGCCGCTGAACACGGCCTCCTCCTCAGCGGTTTCCGGCGCATATTCCCGCAGGCGCAGGATATACGGGTTCAGGGTTTCATATTCGTCCGCCGGCTGATTGAGGATCACGCGCGGATAGCCCATGGTCTGCTGACGGGTGCAGGAGGACGGATACAGCTCAAACTGACGGCTGAGGGAAATCCATGTTGTATCCTTGCCGAACGGAATGCCGCTGTAACAGCCGAAGATGCCGGCCTTTTTCAGCGTCAGGTAGGTTTGATCCTCACTGAGCTCCCAGACGTCATCTGCAATGACGTCCTCCTCAGCCCTGGAGCTGACGCCGGACATATCATACATGTACCAGCGGCCGTCGATATAAATGATGTTCAGTGCGTGCAGATTCTGACCGCAGAAGAAATTGCGGATGCCGAGTGTATCCAGCACCAGAGAGGTTGCCAGTGCAAAGCCCTCGCACTGCGTATAGGCAGGGATTTTGCCGCCGTCACCGAGCAGGAACACGGCGCTCGCGGAATTGTTGCTGCCGCGGCAGAGGTCATTGATATAATAGTCGTCGTTCAGATACAGGTCAAACTGCGGGCTGATTGTGTACACGCCGGCTGTGTTCGGTTCTTTGGAAACGCTGTAATATTCGCTGTATTCCGTTTCTCTGGCAATCTTCTTTGCGAACAGCAGTGCAGCCGAACGCTCAGTGCCGTCATAATCTTTATCCGTGACAATGTCATACACATATTTTGCGATTTTCTCTTTCGTGATGTCCGCGATGAACTGCGTGTTGTTGAACGCAGCGAGATAGCGCTTGACAAGAGCCTGCACATCCGCAGAACAATCCTTAAAGGAATGGTTGTTGAGTGTCTGCAAGCCGGTGAAATCCCGGAGCGCGTCGTCGTCGATAAAGACCAGGGAATCTGGAATGCGGATGTTATAGAGCGACTCCGGATCCAGCTGCTTTGCGAGCAGCTTGCTGAATGCGGTTGTGCCGTCTGCGAGCTCCAGGCTGTGCGTGCCGTAATTGATGATATGCTTGCGGCTGTTCGTCAGCGCATATGCGATGACCGTGGTGCTGTCGCTGTCGGTCAGATAGCAGATGCCGTCATGCACGGAATATGCGGTTTTGCTGAACGGCGTGCGTGTAAAGACAGCGTAATCCGCAAGAATCGTGTTCTGCGGCAGATAGACCGTTGTCAGCGCGGTGCAGTCCGCAAATGCATTTTTGCCGATTTTCAGGCAGGTGCTTGCGGTGACCTTGCCGTGGTTCCGGAGCGGCTCGGCCGGATTGTCCTTGCTGTGCCAGAGCGGCTGGACGTAATCCCGCATGGTGACGCTTTTCAGCTCCGTGTGGCCGCTGAATGCATTTTCCCGGATTCCCATGACCGGGAAGATGTGTCCCTTGTAGAATACCTCGGTCGGGATCACGAGATCCGGTTTGTCTTTGCCGGTGTAGGATGTGATTGTCGCGGACATGGATTCCGTGTCAATCGTGAATGTGAAATCGTTCTGCACATAGCGCATGAGCAGGCAGTAATCCTCCGGCGTGGCCATGCCGTCACCGTTGATATCCACGCGCAGCTTGCCGATGTACTGCACACGCTTTCCGTTTGTTCCGTTGTAGCCGGTTTCGGCATACAGCGTGTTGATGACGGATTCGAGATAGGACACGTCATCTGCATCGACGCCGTTAGCGCCGGTATAATCGAAGGTTTGCAGGCCGAAGGCTTCGACTGTTTCCGAAACAGCGCCGAAGTCATCGAATGCGAACGGGACGCAGGAAACTGTGTTCCAGTCAGAGCCCGCAAAAGGGTCGTTGGTCAGGGGTTCTTCCTCCGCAGAGGCGGTGATCATGCCGCTCTGCATACTCAGCAGCGCAAGGACGGCTGCGGAGAGCGAGAGGAATCTTCTTTTCGCATTTTCTTTCATAGTTACCTCCCGTAACGGTGCATTTGTATGCACAACTTCTTCCGGTATCATCAACATGTACTTATAATCTATCCGCGCGAACACGTATATTATACGGATTTGCAGACAAATGTCAATACAACATCATAATATCTTAATCTTATTCTGCAATTTTGTCCAATATTGGAACGTTGCGGGCAGAACAACTATTCAATTTGTATTGCCCGAAATTCGCTTGTAAAAGATTCGGGATCTCCGATGGATAAAAAAAGAGGGCTCTGCCCTCAAACTCCCCGCTGGGGGCGCCGCATAAAGAAAGAGGACGCCCCATTACACAGGACGTCCCCTCTTGTATGCAGAGATATATCGACCGCTGTCGAATGCTCAAACACTTTTATTTCGGGATTCTTAAGGGCTAGTAGCCCTTAAGCGGGGTATGGGGCAGAGCCCCATTATCATCATCGCGCAGCGATACCGCTTTCCGCCTCCAGTGCGCGTTCCTCGCAGAATTCGCAGACCGTGCGGCCGCCGATTTCCGTGAACTGATGCGGCAGATAATGCTCCTGCGCGGTGATGCACTTCGGGTTCACGCAGCGGAGCGAATGATCCTCCCGGCCGCGCAGCAGCGGCACCGGCTCCTCGCTTTCCAGCAGCCGCAGAATCAGCGCCATGCGGACATACATGCCGTACTGCGCCTGCTTGAAATACAGCGCACGCGAATCGTCATCGACTGCGATTTCAATTTCATCGACACGCGGCAGCGGATGCAGCACCGCAAGATCCTTCTTTGCGCGCTTCATCTTGTCCGTCGTCAGACGATAAACATCCTTCTGCGCAAGATAATCCGCCTGTGAAAGGAAGCGCTCCCGCTGGATCCGCGTCATATACAGCACATCCAGTTCCCCGATTGCATCATCCAGCGAGCTTTCCGTGCGGTATTCGCAGCCGGAATCGCGCAGCATTTTCGTGATGTACTCCGGAATCTGGAGCTCCGGCGTGGAAATCAGTATGAATTTGTTGCCCTCGTAGCAGGACAGCGCCTTGCAGAGCGAATGCACCGTTCTGCCGTAGAGCAGATCGCCGCAGAGGCCGACCGTCAGATGATCGAGGCGTCCCTTTTCCATTTTCAGCGTCAGCAGATCGGTCAGCGTCTGCGTCGGGTGCAGATGTCCGCCGTCGCCCGCATTGACAACCGGGCATTCCGCGGTCAGTGCGGCTGCCTTCGCGGTTCCCGCCAGGGGGTGCCGGATAATGAGGATATCCGAATAGGAGCTGACGACCTTTGTCGTATCCTTGATGTTCTCGCCCTTGGAAACAGAGCTGCTCATCGGATTGTCAAAGCCGATGATGCTGCCGCCCAAGCGGATCATCGCGGACTGAAAGCTCATCTGCGTGCGGGTGGACGGCTCATAAAAGAGCGTCGCCATGATCTTTCCGGCACAGGCCTGCACATAGCGCTGCGGATGTGCGTACATCGAAGCGCCGAGTGAAATGACCTTGTTCCACCATTCCACGGGATAATCATTCAGGTCGATCAGATGCGAATATTGCTGCTCGCTCATTGTTATACCTCCGGCGTGTTATTTAACAGGCGGGCTTATGCGCCCGCATTCTCTCCGAAATACACCTTGTACCACACAAGGAACATATAGACCGTCCAGATGCGGCGGCTGTTGTCCTTTTTGCCGTTCTTATGGTCGTCCAGCAGCTGAATCAGCTTCTCCGTATGGAAGAAGTGCTCTGCATCCGGCGAAACAAACGCCGTGCGCACGGTACTGTAACAGTCATCCTGTTTCAGCCACACGCGGATCGGCACCGGGAAACCGAGCTTCTTTTTCGCCGCGGTATCGGCGGTTTCCGGCGGCGTGTCGCGCTTGGCAGCAAGCCGCATCGCATATTTCGTTGTATAGGGCGTTTTGTCATCTGTCGCAACGCGGTGCGTCACGCGGAACTTCGTCGGGATCTGCTCCGCAACCCGCATGATCTCCTTGTCGAGGAACGGCACGCGCAGCTCCAGCGAATGCGCCATGCTCATTTTATCCGCCTTCAGCAGAATGTCGCCGGTCATCCACAGGTGCAGATCGAGATACTGCATTTTGGTGACCGTGTCGGCGTCTTTGACTCTGTCATAAAACGGCTTTGTCACCTCGGTCGGGGCAGGCGCATCTGTTTTGATTTTCAGCAGCGCCCTGCGCTCGGCGGGCGTAAAGATATACGCATTGCCGATAAAGCGCTCCTCAATCGTTCTGCCCTTGCGCACCAGGAAGTTGAGGCCGCGCTTTGCGGGCAGCAGGCTTGCGGCATTCGCAACGCCCCGCCGGACGATCATCGGCAGACGGTCATACCACGTCGCGCCCGGTTCGCTGTATACATTGTAGCCGCCGAAGATTTCATCGGCGCCCTCACCGGAGAGCACGACCTTGACCTGCTCCGCGGCCAGCTTGCAGACGAAATACAGCGCAATACAGGAAGGATCCGCCAGCGGCTCGTCCATCTGATACTGGATCTTCGGCAGCGCATCCCAGTATTCCTGCTGAGTGATCACATGGCTGTAATTCTCCTTGCCGATTGCGCGGGAAAAGCGCTTCGCCCAGCCGATTTCGTTGTATTTTTCGTCCGAACCGAAGCCGACCGTAAAGGTCTTGTCCACGTCCGCGACCGCGGCAACATAGCTGGAATCGACGCCGGATGACAGGAAGCTGCCGACCTCGACGTCCGCGATTTTGTGCGCGGCGACGGAATCCTGAAAGGTTTCCGAAATCGTCTTGACCCAGTCCCCAAGCAGCGGCGCGTCGTCTGCATGGAAATGCACATCCCAGTACCGCTGAACGGTCAGCTTGCCGTCCCGATAGAGAAAATAATGTGCGGCGGGCAGCTTTTTCACGCCCTTGAAAAATGTTTCTTCCGTCGGGGAATACTGAAAGGTCAGATACTGCTCCAGCACATCCGTATCCAGTTCCTTTTTGAAATGCGGATGCGGCAGGAACGCCTTGATCTCACTGCCGAAGAGGAAGCTGCCGCCCATCTGCGCGTAATACATCGGCTTGATGCCGAAGAAGTCGCGTGCGCCGAAGAGCGTCTTTTCCTTTTCGTCCCAGATCACAAAGGAAAACATGCCGCGGAGCTTGTTGAGCAGCTCCGTGCCGTATTCCTCGTAGCCGTGAATCAGCACCTCCGAGTCGGTTTCCGTCCGGAAGGTATGTCCCGCTGCAAGCAGCGCCTCCCGGATTTCCTTGTAGTTGTAGATCTCACCGTTGAAGACGAGCACCATTGATCGGTCTTCATTATAAATGGGCTGGTCGCCCTGCTCTGTGATGTCGATGATCGAAAGCCGGCGGTGTCCGAGGGCAATCTCGCCATTGAGATACCTGCCGCCTGCATCCGGTCCGCGGTGACGGATCCGATTCATCATTTCGGAAAGAACAGCCTCCGCGTTGTCGATGCGGCCTGAAAAGCCGATGATTCCACACATAAATTTAGCCTCCTGTGTGTGTCTGAACGGGAAATCAAAATTGCCTTTCCTATTATACTACTTTTCGCCCGATTATGCAAGAGGCTCTCCCGCATTTTTTCTGACGGGCGCTGCATCGGGGATTGACAAAACACGCAAAATATGCTATACTGTTCCGGTAAGCCGGCGTGATGGAATTGGCAGACGTGACGGACTCAAAATCCGTTGGTAGCGATACCGTGCGGGTTCGACCCCCGCCGCCGGCATCCTTTATGAACATATGAACCCCCGCAGATTCAAATGCGTCTGCGGGGGTGTTTTATATTGTGTCGGTCTGTTCAAGCCGAAGCAGCCAGCTCTTTCTGTCCAGACCGCCCGCGTATCCCGTCAGGCTGCCGTCTGCTCCGATCACCCTGTGACAGGGAATGATAATTGCAATCGGATTATGTCCGACCGCTCCGCCGACTGCCTGCGCTGACATACGCTGAATGCCTTGTTGCTCTGCGAGGATACCCGCAATCTCGCCATAGGTCATGGTATGCCCGTAAGGTATCGTGAGGAGTATATCATAGACAGCTTTGCGGAACGGTGTGGTGTGCAGGCTGATCGGCGGCATGAAGTCAGGTTCTTTTCCGCTGAAATATGCATCAAGCCAGTTGACGGTCTGAGTGAATACCGGCAGCTCTGCTTCGGTGCTTTCTGCTGCAAGATTATGGGGAAAGTGTTTCTGCCCGTCAAACCATAATCCCGTGAGGGCTTCGCCGTCACTGGCAAGGGTGATCTTGCCGAGCGGCGAAGTGCAGCAGTGTTTGTAAATCATATCATTCTCCGTCCATGAACCAATGCGGATTGCATGAAGCAGTCAGTTCATCATATTGGTTCCGGTCAAAACACCAGCTGCATTCATATATCCAATCAATGTTTCTGTCATCCTGATAGCAGGGGTAAGTATAGTTGATTCTCCGCCGGAATAATTCCTCTGACCAGTTTGCAGAAATCCATTCACGCCATGTATCAGAGTGAACATCATGCAGGTCAGGATCATGATACTTGATCCAGTCCTCCTCGGTATAGGCTTCAACATAAGCAATGCCGTGCGCCTTTTCTTCTTCAAAAGTTTCAATGGAATGATTGATTTTGCCTATGCGTTTCCAATAGACAAAATCTGCTGTTTTCTCCACTTCTGCGACGATAACAATACATGAAAAATCGCAGTCATCAGGACAAAGCAGCAGCGGCAGATTCACCTTATCCTGCTTGAGAAGAAACGCCATAAATCTTGCGTCGCCCTCATAATCATATTCCGCGTTCCATGCGAACGCAAGATCCTCCACAGGTGCGATTGGCTGCGGTATCTTGCCCCACCCGTTTCCCTGATACCATTTTATCAGATATTCATGGAACGGAATATCATCAATCACAATGCATTCGTTTTCATACTGATCCGATACGGGGATTGTTTTTATTGCAAGCGCGTTCATATCGCCCCTCCGATTGTGAGAATCTTTGGGCTTATTATAAAGGATTTCCCTGAAAAAGTCAATTCTCTGAAAAACCGGTTTCATGTTTATTTCACACAGCACGCACCCCTTTCAATAGAAGAAATCTGTTTTTTCTTGCGCTAATATTGACAAATAAGAGCAATCTTGTTATAATTAAAATATCCGCATGTAAAACGGACGCGGATGAATCATACTGAGAAAGGATGTTATATTATGAAACAAATTAAGAAAAAGCTGTTCAGCGCGCTCTTTGCAGGCATGCTCTGCACGGCATTCGTGCAGGGTGCCGCAGCGGCACCCGTATCCGCCGCTTCCTACAACAGCGGCGGCGTCATCTGCGACGACTGGCTCAGCGAAGGACAGATTGTTTTCTATCCCGAAAGCCTGCTCGTGCAGGATGAGGCGACCTACCCGGTTATCGTCTGGGCAAACGGTACCATGTGCGCGCCCGCACTGTATTACGGATTGCTCTCCGGGCTGGCTGAGCACGGCTACATCGTCATCGCGAACCGCGAGCTGTTCGCCGGAAACGGCAATGCGCAGCGCGCTTCAATCGACTTTATCACCGCGGAAAACGCCGACGCCGACAGCGTCTTTTACGGCAAGGCGGATCTGGAACACATCGGAGCGGCGGGACATTCGCAGGGCGGCATGAGCGCCGTCAAGGCCGCAGCCGCTGATGCACGCATCGACTGCGTTTTTACGATTGCGGGCAATGTCCAGACCGGCAGTGCCGCACAGCTGACCGTCCCGACGTTTTACGCGGCAGGCTCCTCTGACTGGATTGTTCCGGCATCGCTGTATGTCAAACCCGCGTATAACGCGACGAACTGCACGGCGGTATACGCAAGCCTGAAAAATGCCGGTCATACCAAATGCTGCACGAGCCCGGGCTCCTATACGGGCTACATGAATGCATGGTTTGACGCGTATCTGCTGGATGATGCGGACGCGGCACAGGTCTTTGCGCCAGGCGGCGCGCTCTCCCGCGACCGCAGCTGGACGGGTTATGCTGCGAAAAACCTCTGAGCAGCAAAAAGCCCCGGTGTGCCGGAGCGCAATACTATAAAAAAGCGACGACACTGTCTGCACGGGTGACAGTGTCGTCAGCTTTTTGATTCACCGCACGGCTTCCGACCTATACCATATCGGCCGCTGTGCTGTCTATGGGAGCACGGCATCGGTAGCACTTCCTTTCTTCTCAGATTTTCCTGCTGTTATCCGCCTCTTGCGAACACGCTTACCTGTACATCGGTAACACATCCTTCTGCTTGATTTTGGCATCCTGATATTGATCGACCCGATCAGTAAATGATTTTATCCGCTCATTGAACTCTGCATCGGAAACACATCCTTTTGGCTATTTGGTTCATACATTTGTTAATTGTCTCCTTCGCGGTATTCAACCGCCGCTGTACCTCTGCATCGGAAGCACATCCTTTCTTTGATTCTTGATTGCGATTTATGCTGTTAGCCCATTGGGAACGCCTCCTGTTCTGTCTGGTGTTTCTGTTCTTTTCTTGTCTGTATTATAGCACATAATTTCTGGTTTGTCAATACTTTTTGTACGATTTTGATATAAATTTATTTATTAACTTTCAATAATCCGCAATCTTTGGGCGCTTTTGTGCATTTTGACAAGAATTCCCGCCGGATACAGCAATTCTGCCGTTTCCGGGATGTGGAAAAGACCGGAAAATGCGTGTTAAAATTCGCTAAACGCTGTGATACAAAAATATGCACTTTGTTGAATCTTTACAATTTGGGCAAAAACGCTTGCAATTTTCGGAGAATAATGCTATAATGGCAGTATGTATATGTGTCCCAGTACGCAAGAGGATCGAAATCAGGCTGTACGACCCGCTTTGAACACGGATCTGTGACACATTCCGTACATAATCCATTATAACAAAGGAGAGGTTAGAATGAAATCAATTTTCAAGCGTACACTTGCAGCCGCTTCCAGTTCGATTCTCGTGCTGAGCCAGCTTTCCGCTGTCGCAGCAAACTTGAACATCAGCGCAGCGGAAGGAACAGAGTCTGAAACGAAATTCCCGATCGTTGTCGATCAGGAGCGTGTTCTGTTCGTCCCGCTGAATGAAGAAGATCCGCTGGTCGGTCTGCATTCCGACTGGAACGACAAAGCTGAAGCTGCCCTGCTGGCAGCTGGCGACAAGAGCTTCACGGTTGCTCTTGAACAGGGCAAGAAGTACGCAAAGAAAGCGATGCTGAAGTCTGACCGCATCGACTCTGCTACGGCAGACGATCTTCTCGCAGCTGTTTCCCCGGCAAAGATCACTGTCAACAGCGACGGCACCGGCAAGGCTGAATTCGAGATTGCAAACATCGGCGAGATCGCAGGCGCTCTGATCGAGCAGGAAATGCGCATCCAGAACGGCGGCAAGGAAGGCACGGTCGGCGGCAAGCCGGTCAAGGCTGACTGGACGAAGTTCAACCTGAGCTGCAAGGTTCTGGTTGATGCCAAGTTCGATGCTGAGGCAAAGACTGTTTCCTACAAGATCACCCTGACCGATGACAAGGGGAAGACCTACACCGACTACAAGGCTGTTGAGGAATATGTCCTCGCAAAGCTCGATGAGGCTGCACAGCTCCTGAAGGATGCTGCTGCAAAGAACGGCGGCAACACCGCAAAGTTCAACGATAAGCTGGACAAGTACGTCAAGAAGGCAAAGGACGGCGAGAGCTGTGTTGCTAAGATGATCGAGGCTGTGAAGGCACTGAGCGCTTCCGCATCCGATCTCGATACGCTCTACACCGACTACACCGAGAAGCTCGTTGAGGCTGCAAAGGGTGTCGGCGCTCCGGAAAAGTACGCTGATAAGGTCATCAGCAAGTTCGAGGAGAAGAAGCCGGCTACGGTTTCCCAGTTCTGGGAAGACGAGCGTGTCCAGAAGGGCTACGATAAGGCTGTCGAATTCATCAACAGCAATTACGGCGAGTATGTGAATGTTACCATTCCGCTCACCGGCAAGAATAGCATCAAGGAAATTACCGATAAGGCAACCAGCGCTGAGTATTCCATCGACGGCTACTCCGCAAAGGCAATCCTGACGCTTGAGGATGACAAGGCTGACGAAGTCGCACAGGCCATCCGCGACAAGTACGAGGCAAAATGGCTGGCAGAGGGCTACACCATTAAGGAAATCAAGTCCTCCAAGAAGCTGACTGCTTCCGCTGAGTCCGATTACGGCATGAGCGGCAGCGCATTCTTCGATGTCGAGCGTATCATCGAAGTCGTGACCGACACCACTCCGGCTGTCACCACGACCACCGCAGTAGCATCTGAGTCCACCACGACCACGGTTACGACGACCACGAATCCGGAAGACACTACCGTACCGGCAAGCGACACCACGCCGGCTGAGGGCAGTGTAACGACTCCGGTTCAGACCACTCCGCCTGAGGGCAGCGATACCACGCCGGCTCAGGGCACCTCTACCACTCCGGTGAGCGAAACCACTCCGGTGAGCGAAACCACTCCGGTGAGCGAAACCACTCCGGTGAGCGAAACCACTCCGGCTCCTGTAACCTCCACCACGCCGATCACCACACCGGAACCGACCACCACCACTGCTGCCACCTACATCTCCTTCGAGTTTGACGGTGTCAAGGATGAGGGTATGGTCTTCTGGTCCGAGGAAGAAACTGAATTCGACCTCTCCAACCTGAGCGTTTCCCTGCACTTCTATGAGGGCGGCATCGAGCAGGTTCTCAAGACCAAGGATGTCACCGACGCATTCAAGCCGGATGCTCTGAAGCCGGCTGATCTGGAAATGCCGCAGGGTACTGGCATGACCATCAAGTCTGTTTACTTCAAGCTGACCGATGAGGACGCTGTGAAGCAGGCAATCCGCGATGCAGGCTACGGCGATGAGCTCATCGAAGAAGCAGGCATCAAGAACGGTCTGGAAGCAGGCAAGTTCTCCGTTTACCTCGTTCTCCGCGGCGACTCCGACCTCGACGGTGAGGTCAGCGTTGATGACGCACAGCTCGCACTTCTCTACTACACGCACGTCAGAGTTGCAAAGAAGGATGTTGGTGACTGGTTCTTCGACATGAAGGCCATTAAGAAGGCATTTGGTGATGCCGAAAATGCAAAGGCATGCCTGCCGTTCATGCATTATGCAATGGACGTCTGGGGCGATGCGAACGGCAACAACGACGGCGAGATCACCGTTGAAGATGCACAGGGCATCCTGAAGTACTACACGCACATCACTGTTGCGATGAAGGAAGGCCTCGGCTGGGATTCTGCTGACATCTGCCGCAGAAAGGTTACCCCGCTGAAGGATCTGCACAGCGAGCCGCTCGGACGTGATGACTATGCAGCTGCTTACCGCGGAATGCTCGCACCGGCAAAGAAGGACGACTGATTTCCGGAACGGCATGACAACAGCATAACAACAAAGAGCACAGCTTCGGCTGTGCTCTTTTGTGTTTATCGAACAAGTACCTCCGGCGGCTTTATCACGGGGCGGAGCCCGTTATCATTCCATCGGAGATACCGCTTTTGGACAAGATAAGGGGACGCGCCAAAGCGCATCCCCTTTTTGCATTCTTCTCTCAGAACCGGATCGTGAAAGTCGTCTGATCGCTGTTCCAGTGGATATCGGCATCCGCAAACGGATCCTTCTCCTGCTCCGCCGGGTTGGACAGCACAGGCGGTTTGCCCTCGTCTGCCTTCGGTACCTCGATCGGCTTGACCTCGTCGATCATCGGAATATCCAGGCGAATCGTCCTTGCGGGCTTCGGTCTGCGCGGCAGCTCCGGAATGTCCGGCAGTTTGCTGACCGGCTCCTTTTTCGGCTCCGTCTGGATCGCCTCCGGCGGCAGCTGCAATTTGATCTCCTCCGGCAGCGGCTCCGCGACAGGGCGCGGCTTCTTCGGCTCCGGCGGCAGATCGGGCAGATCGTCCAGCAGCTTTGCGCGGTGACGCGCCTTGGTTTCCTCCGGCGTTTCCTTTGCGCGCAGTTTCAGCTCGCGTTCCTCCTCGGTCAGCTCCTTCTTCTTGCGGCGCTTCGGCTTTTCCGGCGCAGGTGCAGGCTCCTCCTCCAGCTCGAGCTTCGGCAGCTTGGCCTTCGGATCCGCCGTGACGGACTTCTTGCGCGCCGTTTCCAGCTCGCGCTTGATCCGCTCGGCGTAGTTCTGCTCCTCTTCCTCGTCAAAGGTGACGGTCTTGCTCCGCTTCTTCGTCGCAGACTGCTCCTCTGTGACGGGTTCTGCGGGTTTCTCAGCAGCAGCCTCCTTCGGCTGTTCGTCCGCCGCGGTCTTCTTTCCGGCAGATTTCTTCTCCGGTTGCTGATCTGCATCCGGCTTCTGCTCGGCCTGCTTCTTCGCGGGCTTTTCCTTTTCAGGCCGCTTTGCAGGCTTTTCTTCGGCAGCAGACTGTTCCGCAGCCGATTCGGCCTGCGCTGCTTCCGGAACGGCTTCCGTCTGCTGCAGTGCGGCCGCTTCGGATTCTGCCGCTGCTGGTTCCGGCTTGGGCTGCTCCCAGAGGAATGCGGGATCTGTGCTTGCCGGTACGCCGGCGGCGGCTCTCCGCTGCTCCGGCACATCCTGCTGCAACAGCTGTTCCTCGGGTTCCTCCGCAAATACGGACATATTCATCGGCACAAGCGTCATCATCATGTGATGCTGCTTGGCATAGCGCTCTGCGTAGCTGCCGGGATCCGCATGGACGCGGAACTTCGGGCATTCTGTGAATGCGTTCTCGCTGATTTCCGTCACGGAGGCGGGAATCGCAATATCCGTCAGGCGGTCGCAGTGGCTGAATGCAGACTGTCCGATGCGCGTGACACCGTCCGGAATCACGATTTTCTCAATGCCTGCATGATAAAATGCTTCATTGTCAATCTCCCGGATTGTATCCGGCAGCGTGACCGTTTTCAGTGACAGACAGCTGCTGAACATCGCGTGGCCGACCTTTTCCGGGCCGCCGCGGAACAGCACCTTTGTCAGTTTGGTGCAGCCGTGGAACATGTATCCGTCCAGGCGGCGCAGCGTCGAGGGCAGCTCAACGGTTTCCAGCTGTTCGCAGTACGAAAATGCACCGTGCTGGATATGCGTGACGCCTTCGGGAATCACGATATGTCTGGCGGGCAGCTGCGAAAACGCCGAGGGCGCAATGCAGCGGACACCGACCGGAATGTTCACCGTCGGCGTCGTGACACTTGCATGCAGCAGAATATTTGCGCCTGCGATGGTAAACGGCTCCGTGCGGCGCGTCATCCACGGCGTATATGCAAACGCATCCACGCCGATTTCCGTCACGGTTTTCGGGATCACCACATCCGTCAGGACGCCGCAGTTTGCGAACGCCTGATCGCCGATGCTGATGACGCCCTCCGGAATGACGGCCTGCCGCAGTCCGCCGCGCTCAAAGGCACGCGGGCCGATGCGGTGAACGCCGACCGGAATTGGGCTGTATCCGTCCGCTTTAATCAGGAATCTGCCGACGATATAATGACCGGCAGTCATTTTGAACAGCGGGGTATCGGCAAAGGCATTGCCGGAAACCTCAGAAACGCTGTCCGGTATAAACGCCTCCGAAAGGCTGCTGCATCCGCGGAACGCATTCTGCTGGATATAGCGCGGCCCCTCCGGAATGACGACAGTGCGCAGCGACGAGCAGCCCACGCAGACGCCTTCGCTGACGGATTCGAGGCTGGCGGAGAACCGCAGCTCGCTCAGGGACATGCAGTCACGCAGCGCCTCGTTGTCAAGCACCTTCAGCGTATCCGGCATATAGAATCTGCGCATGGTTGTGCAGCCCTGGAATGCGTTCTTTTCCACGACCTCAATCCCCTGCGGCAGGATGACCTCCAGCAGCGGGCAGTCCCGGAACGCAAACCGGCCGATTGTCCGGAGCGTGGTGGGCAGATAGACCCGCTGAAGACTGCGGCAGCCGTTGAACGCATAGCTGCTGATCTCCACAACGCCCTCCGGAATGACGACGCTGACAAGCTGACGGTTCTGCTCGAACGCGTGCTTGCCGATGCAGATGGTTCCCTCCGGCACCATGATATCCCGCACGTTGTATTCCTGCGTATATTTTTTCAGGATGCCGTATTCAATGAAAAAGGAAGGGTTGCAGCCGCGCAGCTTGGCCGCTTCCTTTTCGGTATAGCAGAAAATGCCGTTGTCGACTGCAAACTGATGTGCAGCGCTGCCCGTCACGGTCGTGATCGTCTGGATATGGTTCTCCGAGCCGAATGCATAGGGGTGGAGCTTGGTCACAGACGGCGGGATAATCACAGTCTTGAGCTCTGTACAGCCCGCAAACGCGTCCTCCGCAATTTCGGTGACGGTTTCGGGAATATAGATCGCCTTCATCGAGGAACAGCACGCAAACGCCTCGCGTCCGATGGTGCGCAGTCCCTTGGAGAGCTTCACATTCACGAGCGAGGTACACGCATAGAATGCGCGGTTGTCGATGTGCTCGACGCCGGCCGGCACAGTGATTTCCTCTAATCTGGAGCAGCCGGAGAACGCTCCGCGGGGGATCGCCTCCATTTTCTCAGAGAGCCGCAGCGACCGCAGGCCGCCGCAGTTGCAGAATGCCCATGCACCGATTGCCGTGCAGGTATCCGGCAGCTTGGCCGTGCGGAGCACATGGCAGCCGTCAAAGGCATTCGTGCCGATCTCCCGCAGGCCCTCGGAAAACTCAACATGCTGCAAATCCGCACAGAGCGCAAAGGCGCGCTCCCCGATCTGCGTGACCGAAGGCGGCAGGAAAATGCTGCTGACCTCCGTCATCGAAAACGCTTCATCCGCGATTGCCGTTACATTTTTCGGCACCGCAAGGGTTTCATCCTGCTTGCGGATGCCGAGCTTTTCCAGCGCGCTGACACCTTCATATTTCAGCAAAACGCCGTTTTTAATTTTGAATCCCATAGCCGCGCCTCCTGAAAAATGATAATGATGCCTATTGGTTGCATTATAATCATTATAGCATAGTTTCATATGATTTTCAAGTAATTAAAAAGTGTTCGGTTGTAGAATTATAGAGTACGATTTTGAGCATAATGCACATATTTCATGAAATAAAACCGAATGTTTGTCGTGAATACGAAATAAGAATCGGTCTATCATTTTTTTCAGGGTAACTGAATTGAAAATTACGCAAAAATGCAGAGCCCGGCTTTTCTGCCCCGGACTCTGCTGCTGATCCGTCACACGAATCAGGAATTTGCATCCTCAAGAAATGCGTCAACTGCGGAGCTGATTACGCCGACGGATTCACTCCACTTGACCTCTCCCTTGGCTGCGATGCGGATACTGTTTTCACTGCTGTCGAGGATCGTGGAAACGTCGCTGGAAACCGCATTGTAGAAATCGTAATGCGGATTTGCACGTGCCAGATCATGGCAGGTGTGCAGCATATCGACCATTTCCTTTGTCCAGCCGTAGTCCGTATAAAGCAGCTCGGTCGCAATTTCATCTGCGCGCTGATTTGTAATCATCATGCGCTTGCAGGCTGCGAACTTCGCAACGCCCTCCGGATTGTGGCCGCCCTTGACCATGACGTAGCCGTCCAGACCGCAGGGGATATAGTAATCCTTTGCCTCGGGATCCTTCGGCATCGGCACGAACATGGCATTCTCGCCGAAGTCCTTCTTCCACGAGTCGTTGAGCAGCGCCCAGACGCCGCACGGATAGAAGAGCTCCTTGCCCTCGCCGATGTACTCCTTATGCGTCGTCCAGCCGAAATCACCGACGCCGATTGCGACGCAGTTGCTCGTGCCGAGCTCATAGAACCAGTTCTGCACACGCTCAATCGCAGGATCTTTCAGATTGCTGACGAGCTTGCCATTCTCCATGCCGATATACGGCACGCCGGTTGTTGCGGAAAGACCGGCTTCAAACCACCAGCCGTCCAGACCGTACTGACCGTTTTCCGGATCCGCAAACTGTTTCAGCTCATCGGTGAAGGTGTTCCAGTCCCATTTGCCTTCTGCAAACAGCTTGGCCGGATCCTTCAGGCCGTTTTCCTCCACCGTTTCGCGGTTATAAATCACGACGCAGTTATCGCCGGTGACATTATTGGCAATGACATAATGCTTGCCATTCCACATGAACAGATCGGAAATCGGCTTGGTGTCCTTGAACAGCGGATCCTCAAAATCAATGTAATCGTCGATCGGCACAAAAATATCATTGATTGCGCCCTTCGGGATGCAGTCGAGATCGTTTGCCGGGAAGAAGTCAATGCCCTCATCGCCGTTGATCGAATTGGTCAGCTGATCGAAGCGGGATTCCCAGACGACCTCATGATACTCAACCTTGCCGCCGTAACGGCTCTGGAAGATCGCAAGTTCAATCGGCGTGGATTTGCCGGTTGCATCGGGATTGATGTCCCAGTTCGCCATCCATTTGATGGTTTTATTTTCCAGTTCGCCTTTCAGCCGCTCGTCCTTTGCTGCAATTTCCGCGACCTCGGCCGCGGTTGCGGAATCGAGCTGTTTTCCCGTACTGGCAGCCTCGCCGCATCCGGCCAGCAGACCCGCAGCGGATGAAGCTGCAAGCAGCAGAGCCAGCGTTTGAGCAGATCGTTTCATTTTGTTGCTCCTCCTTAAATTTTCCCCAAACAAAGCAGAAAAAACAGTGTGCGGAAACCGCAGACACCGGACTTTCCGTATTTTGTTTCCGGCGCTGTTTACCCGATACCATTTTAGCATATTTCTGCGGGGATGTCAACGACCATTTTGTAAAATCCGGTTATCAATTTCGGCATCCTTTCCGTGAATCTGTACAAATTCATTACGTTTTCAGTCAAATGTAATAATTTTGGATGCGAAACAGGGCTTTTTCAGCGCAAGAAATGACGAGCAGAAAAAGCCGCAGCAGACAGTCCCCGTCCGCTGCGGCTCTGTTATCTGAAAAGCGCCGCTTCCGGCTCCCGGACCGGAAGCTGTTCTGAGGGCGCCTGCACCGATCCTGTGCCGCCACTTCCCGTCCGTTCCGGAGCGCGGAATTGCCGCTTAACAGTATCATATGCAGTTTTTCCGATTCTGCGACCGGAAAATTATGGAACAGCCGGTTCCTGCTCCGCGGCGTATTCCCGCAGCGCGGTCAGGAAGGCCTCGCCGTACTTGTCCATCTTGTATCTGCCGACGCCGGAAATGGCGAGCATCTGCGTCTCGTCCAGCGGACGCTTGTTGCACATGTCGCGCAGCGTCGCATCCGAAAAGACGATATACGCCGGGACAAATTCCTTTGCCGCGAGCTTTTCGCGCACACGGCGGAGCTTCTGGAACAGCACCTCGTCCACGCCGTAATCCGGCATATTCGCAAGCTGCTGCTCCCGTCTGGTCTGTTTCAGGTCATGCTGCGGCAGCGCCATCTGCACGGTTTCCTGCCCGCGCAGGACGGCGTTCGCCTTCGGCGTCAGGGAAAGCGTCGCGTACTGCCCGGTATCGGTCATCAGGTAGCCGCGGGAGAGCAGAATGCTGACCATATGCTCCAGATGAATGCGGGAAATATCCCCGAGCAGCCCGTAAGTTGACAGGGTCTGATAACCGGCTTCTTTCAGCTGCTTCGTATCTTTTCCCTGGAGAATATCGCAGAGCATCTTCGTTCCGCAGCGGCGTCCGCGCTGCGCCACGCGGAATACGCAGGAGAGAATCTTCTGTGCCGGAACGGTCGCGTCCACGGTTTCGGTTTCCGCAAGGCAGCTGCCGCAGTTGCCGCAGTGCGTCGGGGACTGCTCCCCGAAATAGCCCAGAATATAATGCCGCAGGCAGTCCGTCAGCGAGCAGTACCGCACCATTGCCTGCAAGCGCTCAAAATCCTTCTGCCTGACGGCGCTGCGCTGCTCCGGCGTCAGACGGTCGTTCTCCTGCTCGGAGTTCTCAATCAGAAACGTATTCGTGCGGATGTCCTGCGGGCTGTACAGCAGTGTACACTCTGCCGGGCTCCCGTCGCGCCCGGCTCTGCCCGCCTCCTGATAGTACGCCTCCATGCTTTTCGGCATATTGTAATGCACAACAAATGACACATTGGATTTGTCAATGCCCATGCCGAACGCATTGGTCGCGGTGATGATCTGCACCTCGTCGCGGAGAAACGCCTCCTGATTGGCCGTGCGCTCCTCCGGCGACAGCCCCGCGTGATACCGCGCCGCCCGGAAGCCGTCGGCACAGAGCTTGGAGCAGATTTCCTCCGTGACACGCCGGGAAATACAATATACGATGCCGCTTTTGCCTTTGTTCCGTTTCAGGATCCGCAGCAGCGCGTCATATTTCTTTGCCGGCCGTTCGACGATCCAACGGAGATTCTTCCGGTCAAAGCCGGTGACCAGCTCCAGCGGCTCTCGGAGCCCAAGCAGTCTGCGGATGTCATCCCGCACGGACTGCGTTGCGGTCGCGGTGAACGCCGCAACGACCGGACGCCGCGGCAGCTGATCCAGAAACTCCGCAATCTGCAAATATCCCGGACGGAAATCCTGTCCCCACTGTGAAAGGCAGTGCGCCTCATCGACGGCGACCATTGCGACTGCAACCGTATCCGTCAGCGAGAGAAACGCATCGGTCAGCAGACGCTCCGGCGCCGCATAGAGCAGCCGGATCTCGCCGCGGCGCACTGCATCGAGCGTATCGAAATACGCGCGCTGATCGAGATTGCTGTGCAGACAGGCTGCCGGGAGCCCGGCGTCCTTCAGTGCCGCGACCTGATCCTGCATCAGCGAAATCAGCGGGGAAACCACAACCGTGATGCCGGTCATCAGCATGGCAGGCACCTGATAGCAGATGGATTTTCCCGCGCCGGTCGGCATGATGCCGAGCACGTCCCCGCCGGAGAGAATCTGCCGGATCAGCGCTTCCTGTCCGTCGCGGAAACGGTCGTATCCGAAATATTCCTTGAGTATGGTTTGCGGCGTCATAGACAGCAAAACTTCCTTTTCCTGCACAATAAGATCGCCTGCATCAGCACTGTGCAGGCGATCTTGGCATCTGATTTTATTCCATTCCGAGCAGCCTTGCCCATGTTTCCATCGGGCTCAGGCCGGACTCAGAAAGCGTATATTCCACGTAGAACCGCAGAATATTCTGCGCGTCCTCCACGCTGACCTCGCCGTTGTCATCGACATCCGCGTGTGCTAACTGCACATCGGTCATTTCGTCGCGCAGGCCGCTTCCGACCAGCGTGTCCACATAGATCTGGAGCGCGAGCGTCGCATCGGCCGGATCCACGGAGCCGTCCAGATTGATATCTCCGAGTTCTGCCCAGCTGACGACCTGCACCTCAATCGGGAATGCATAGCGCATTTCGCTGCTGGCTGCGGTGATGACGGCTTTTCCGTTCTGACGAACCGTCACCTTGCCGTTCTCATCGACCTGCACGATATTCGTGTCGCTGCTGCTCCAGGTAAAGCGCTTTGCATCCGGCAGGAACAGCGCAACCTTTGTGGTCTTGCGCGTCACGCGGATCGGATCCGCCGTATACACAGCGGGCAGAAGCTGCGCAGGTGCGGCACTTGCAAGCAGACGCGGCTGCAAAATTGTTGTTTGCGGTGCGGCGGTTGTCGTTGTTGTCAGAACCGTCGATGCCGCTGCGGTCGTTACAGCTGCGGTGGTTGTCGTCGCTGCCGTGGTTGCTGAGGTCGTCACAGCTGCGGTTGTCGTCGTGACAGCTGCAGCAGTAACCGGAGCAGTCGCGGTTTCGGCGGCTGTCGTGACCGGCGCGGCATTCTCCTCAGCCGGAGCCGGCGGTGCGGCATAGGAATAGGTCAGGCCGAAGCGCTTCTCATACACATCCGCATCCGGCTGGATGATATGCGTGACAGTTCTGTTCCAGCCCGTCGTGAACCGGTGTGCAAACTCCTCGTAGCTGATGGTCGATTCCGCGATTGCGCCCATTCCGTTGGCATTGCCCTCCAGAACGGTGATCGTCGTGTCGTCATATCCGAGAATGATCAGCGAATGACCTGCACTGCCGTTGAATTTGCCGGTTTCCGTATCCGTTGTCGTGCGCAGATATGCGCCCGGCATCACCTTTGCTTCGGCAAGCACCTGCGGCGTAATCTCAGCAGGCCCCTGGAGCACGGTGCGCGCCAGCAAAATATCATCGTTCCCGTTGAACGGCTGTTTCACTGAATACGAATTTCCGTTCAGAGGAAGTGCGTCAAACAGCTGGCTGTAAACGCCCTGTGAATAAATATAACACTGTTTGCCCCACTGCGACAGGCCGGTCGTGGTTCTTACGTAATATCTCTGCTGTGTGTTCAGATTGGTGCCGACTGCGAGCGGTTCCTCCGGTTCTGTCCATTCCTGATTATCCAGATACAGACCGCAGGCACCTTCTTCGATGCGCTGCACCAGAGCCGCAAGGGCGGCGGACTGCTGGTATGACACAGCACTTGCGGCGGCTGTGACGACGGCAGCAGTTTCGGCACTGGCTGTATAGCCGAAGGACGGCAGAACAGCCATGCCCGGCAGCATACACAGTGCAGCTGCCGCTGAAAGGAGCCGTTTCATTTGTTCTCTCATGGGGTGGGTGACCTTCTCTTTCCGATGGGTTGAGGTAGTGGGCGAGCACAGGCTTTCCCGGTTTTCCCTTTTTTTCTTTTGTTTTATATTTCGTCTGTATATATTCGCTTTTTGCTTCCGTTCACCCCGGCTTTGATTCCGGAGCGTATTGCTATTATAGCACGTTGTAATCACTTTGTCAACCTTTGAAGATTTCATGAAGTTTTCCTGAAGCCGATGTTCAAAGCTGTCAGGCGGCCGGAATCCGAACGTATTTTCTGATGTTTCCGCGTTTCTCTTGTGAACAACCTACAAAAACGGCACGCTTTTTTTATCAAGGCCGACAAAAATCCGGCGGCGTTCGGGATGCAAAAGGTTACAAAGCGGTTACAGAACAGACGGAATCCGATTTCAGAAAGAAGATACAATCGGACAGTTGAATGCGACGATTGCACAGTCATGGAACAAAGCGGCGCCCCCTCGGAGCAAACTCCGAAGGGGCGTCAGCGAAAAGAAACATTTGTTAAGCAAACGGCGTTCCGTCCTCGCAGAGAATTGCGAGGCGCTCCGCATGCATCATGCCGGTTCGCACTGCGGGGGCATGCTCCGGCAGCCATGCGAGGAATGCGTCAGTCAGCAGCCCCGGATTCACATTCACCGAGGTGCCCGCGGGCATCCGCAGCTTTAGCACCAGCGCTTGTTCTGCGGTCTGCACGTCCGTCACCTGCGCCTGTGCTTTGACATCAACCTGCGCGGTGCCGCGCTTGGTCTTTTTCTCCACAAGGATTTCCGGCTGTGCGTGGAACTGCTCCCAGGCTGCGCGCAGCGCCTCCGCAGAGGTTGCTGCATCCGCACAGTCCAGCCGCACGGCGTAATCCGCAAAGGCAATGTCCGTGTGTTTCCGGACAGGTGCCGCGACTGCCAGAATCTGCAAATCCGGCGGCAGCACGCTGTTCAGGCGTGTCATTGCCTCCTCCATGGACATATCGCCGTCGATGCGGAAATCCATGCATTCGCATCCGCTTTCATAGCCGAGAGAAAGCGCCAGCGGAAACATCAGATATGCATGGGGATTGAAGCCCTCCGTGAACCAGATCGGCACACCGGCGCGCCGGAACGCGCGCTGCATACAGCGCATCAGATCCAGATGCGAGATGTATTTTGCACGGCGGCGCTTTTCAAAGGTCGCTCTCACCGGTACCATAGACGACTCTCCTTTTTCGTCCGGCTCAGATTTGCTGATGCTTTTTCGGCATAAAGTTCACAAAGCGCAGTCCCTGATAGGACAGCACGCCCTTTTCACCGCGCCGGACGGATTCATAGACGCTTCCGGAAACCAGCAGCTCCAGCTTGTTGCCGGTTTTCTCCTCAAACGTCACATAGTAGAAATTGGTGTTGCAGTAGCGCTCGTCATAGGGCGCTGTGTTGATGTCGCGCCGCACATCCCGCCGCTTGTAGATGACCGTTGCATCCACAGTCGTCATGCCGTTGAGCTCGCCGCGCTTTTCCTTCTGCTTGCGGCGCACCCAGAGAATCACGAAGATCACTGCGCAGATCACGAAAATACCCAGCGGAACCATCCGCAGGATCGGGCCTACATACGTAAACGGATTTCCTCCACCTGTCATGTCATGTACCTCCAAAATGTTGTTTGTTCAGTGTGAAAATCCTCTTTCCTTATCAAAATAATAAAAATGTGTCAGAACTGCATTCTCTGCTGTTCATTTTCTGTCTGTATAAACTGATCCGGAGGGATCTGCTCCGGCATTGGCTGCCCGTACATCATCTGCGCCTGCATGACCTGATTCAGAAGCTGCTGCTCCTGAACCTGCTGAGCATAGAGCATCTGCTCGGGCGTCTGCATCCGGTTAAAACCGAGATACCGCTTTCGCTGGAAGGTCAGCTCGCCGCAGTCGCCTTCCGCCAGCATTCCGAATTCGCTGCCCTTCACCTTCAGCTCCAGACGGGAACCGTCCGGCGCCTCAAAGGTCACATAATGTGACGTGGATGTCGTGCCGCCTGTCATCATGCCGTCGGCATTCACAGAGCCGCTTGTGCCGTGAACCTCTGTGCGCTTGCTGACAATCCGTGCCGATATCTTCTGCACGGGTGCCTGACTGTTTTTTGCTTCTTCGGAGAGCTTGTGAATAATTGTGTAGAGAAAGAAAACGGCGATTGCAGCAAACATGATGAAAAACATGATGCTGAACAGCCCGCCGAAACCGAACGAAAATCCCATGACTGTTCTCCTTTCAGGTCAGAATCCTAGTTTGTCGCTGTGCCGGACGGGGCCGGTGCTGCTTTGCCGTAATCAAAGCACGGATGCCCCGTCACCTTGGTGACGCCGCAGCCCGCACATTGCAGTCGGCAATGCTTGGTGGTCTGTGCCTGTTTGGCCTTCTCGTTCTCACGGATCAGGAACGCCTTGTCCACGTAATAATCAAGATGATCCCACGGGAACACCTCGTCGTACGGCCGCGGACGGTTCGCGTAAAATTCAACGCTCAGTCCCTGCTCCGCAAAGGACTCCAGCCAACCCGGGTAACTGAAATGCTCCGACCACGCATCGAAGATGCAGCCGCGCTTCCATGCGCCGTAGACGACCTTGCAGAGCCTGCGGTCGCCCTTGGCGAGCACTGCTTCCAGAATACTGGTTTCGGGGAAGTGCCAGCTTGCACGGATGCGTTTGTGTCCGGCAACGGCCTCCTCCAGAATCTTCTGCTTGTGCGCGATCATCTCACGCGTATCCTGCGGGTGGAATTCAAACGGCGTAAAGGGCTTCGGCACAAAGGTCGCAATCGAGCAGGAGATCTGCACGGGCTTGCCCTTCGGCCTGTGCTCCATTTCGTAGAACATGTCCACGACGCGCTGCGCCAGCTCAATGATTCCGCGGATATCGTCATCCGTTTCGGTCGGCAGTCCCATCATGAAGTAGAGCTTCACGGAGGTCTGCCCCGCGTTGAATGCGATTTTGCAGGTACGCATCAGCTCCTCCTCGGTGACGTTCTTGTTGATGACGTCGCGCATCCGCTGCGTCCCGGCTTCGGGGGCGAATGTCAGGCCGCTGCTGCGGACTCTGCGCAGACGGTTCATCAGACCGGTGCTGAAATTATCGACACGCAAAGAGGGGAGGCTCAGGTTAATGTGCTCGTTGTCGGTAAAGGTGAGCAGGCCGTCCATCATCTCCTCGATCCGCGAGTGATCCGAGGTAGAGAGCGAGCACAGGGACAGCTCCTCATAGCCGGTATTGTCAATCAGCTTTTTTGCCTGATCGCAGATGGTATCCGGCGTTTTTTCACGGAACGGGCGGTATAAAAATCCCGCCTGACAGAACCGGCAGCCGCGCAGACAGCCGCGCAGCACCTCCGTGACGGCTCTGTCATGCACGATTTCCGAGAACGGCACAACAAAGCTCTCCGGCGCCGGACATTTGTCAAAGTTTTCGATGATCCGCTTGCGGACGGTCGCGGGGGCGCCGTCCTTCGGGGTGACGGCTTTCACAGTGCCGTCCTCGTTGTAGCTGACATCGTAGAGCGAGGGAACATAAACACCCTGAATCTGCGCGGCCGCTTTCAGAAACTCCGAGCGCGTCGCGCCTGCATCGCGCATTCTGACATAGAGATCCATGACCTCCAGGTCAACCTCCTCGCCCTCGCCGAGGAAGAACAGATCGACAAACTCTGCAATCGGCTCCGGGTTGCACGCGCAGGAGCCGCCCGCGCAGACAATCGGCGCAATGCTTTCGCCGCGGTCGCGCTGCCACACCGGCACGCCCGCCAGATCCAGCATATTCAGGATATTGGTATAGCAAAGCTCATATTGCAGCGTGAAGCCGATGAAATCGAAGTCTTTGACCGGCTCCAGGCTTTCCAGTGCGTAGAGCGGCAGCTTGTGCTCCCGCATCAGCGCTTCAAAGTCGGTGTCCGGCGCAAACACGCGCTCACACCAGTATTCCGGCCGCTGATTGATGACCGCGTAGAGCACCTTCATGCCGAGGTGGCTCATGCCGACGTCGTAGCGGTCGGGGAAGCAGAAGGCAAACCGCGCCTTGACCTGCGATTTGTCCTTCATGATGCTTCCGGGCTCGCCGCCGATATACCGCGCAGGCTTCTGTACCCTGAGCAGCAGCGGCTCGATTTTTTCAAAGAGGTTCATATTCAGATGTGCCTCCGGCGGATTTTGAATGGGCTTTCAGCCCAAGCCTGACCAAAGGGACGCAGTCCCTTTGGAATCCCATATTAGACAGACTGTTTGCCAAAACGGCAGCTCTGGCTGCATCAGAGCAGCATCGGCAGATATTTCGGCGGCGTTTCCGGAATCAGCAGAAAAAGAGCGATCAGTACAATCAGCGGGACGATGACTGCAATCAGCCACGCACGCTCTTTTTTGGAGAGTCCCTTCGTCGGTTCCGGCTTGCTGCCGTGCCGCACATACATGTATTCTTCTTCGGTTTCGTATGTAATGCCGTCCTTGATATACATTTTCGATCCTCCTTATAAGGTGCCTCCGGCGGATTGATCATGGGGCTCCGCCCCAAGCCCAGCCAAAGGGGCAATGCCCCTTTGGAATCCCATTTATGGAAATGTTCGTCTCCGGATGCAGCCGCTTGATGATGCTGCAAACGGTGAAGATCAGACAGGCGGCGATCCTTCGGACCAGACACTGATGATAAAAAGCAGCACGATCAGCACGCAAACGACTGCAAGCACCCGCCATATACTTTCGGCAGCTGTGCGCTTTTTCGGTTCAGTTACGTTATTCTGCTTCGCAAACTGATATTCCTGCTCAGTTTCGTATGTAATGCCGTCTTTCTGGAACATTTGTTACGCCCCCTTATTCAGCAGTCTGTTTCCGTACAAATGCCCCCGCCGGAACTTCCTGCTCACAGAGGAACGAGCAGTCCATGACCGCATGATTTGCGGCTTCGATCAGCTCGCCCTCGCCGTTCTGCAGGTCGGTGACCGTCAGGACAAGTGGCTTTTTCTGCGGCATCAGGATTTCGACTTCATCGCCCGCGAAAAAGCGGTTCCGCTGGCTGACATACAGCCGGCCGTTTTCCTGCTTCTGCACGATGCCGACGACCTCGTAATCGCGGATGTAGCCGTTTTCCTCCTGCCAGATCAGGTCTTTGCGCTGCCCGAAGGCAAACCCGACCGTATACGGGCGGTGGCTGACATTGTTCAGCTCCTGCATGACCCAGTCCGGCACTTCCCGCGGCGGGGCATCAAAGAGCGCATCCAGCGCCATGCGGTAAGCGTTCGTCACGCCCGCGACATAGTATGCCGCCTTGGCTCTGCCCTCGATCTTGACCGAATCGACGCCTGCCTCCGCAAGCTCTTTCAGATAGGGGAGCAGGCAGAGATCCTTTGCGTTTAAGATGTAGCTGCCGTCGCTGTCCTCGTCCACGGGAAAATACTGCCCCGGACGCTTTTCCTCCATGAGCGCGTATTTCCAGCGGCAGGACTGCGCACACGCGCCGCGGTTCGCATCTCTGCCTGTCAGATACTCCGAGAGCAGGCAGCGCCCCGAAACGCTCATGCACATTGCGCCGTGTACAAAGATTTCGATTTCCAGATCCTTCGGCGTTTTTGCGCGGATTTCCGCAATCTCTTCGATGGACAGCTCTCTTGCGAGCACCACGCGCTTCACGCCGAGCGCATACAGCGCATTCGCCGTCTGGTAATTGACGACGCCGGTCTGCGTGGATGCGTGGACGGTCAGCTCCGGTGCCAGCGTTCTGAGCTGCGTGATCACACCGAGGTCGGCTGCAATGACGGCATCGACGCCGCACGCGCTGACCTTTCTGACAAATGCCGGAAATGCATCCATTTCCGCATTGCGCGGCAGGACGTTCGCGGTGAGATACACCCTGACGCCCTGCCGGTGCGCCTGCTGCACCGCATCATACAGTGCACGATAATCAAAGTTTTTTGCCGCAGCGCGCATTCCGTAATGCTTTGCGCCGACATATACGGCATCCGCACCGAATTGCAGCGCGGCACCGAAGCATTCCGCGTCGCCCGCAGGGGCAAGCAGCTCCGGCTTATTCATCGCCGCCGGCATTGGCGTTCTCACCGTTTGCGGCAGCCTCCGCAGCAGCATACTGTGCATTGACCAAGGCCAGATTCTGCTTATGCTGCTCATAGGTTTCCGCGAAGTAGGTTTCGCCGGTGTCGATATTCGCGTTGAAGTAGAAGTCGTTGGTCTGATCCGGATACAGCGCCGCTTCAATGGCAGCTCTGCCGGGGTTGCAGATTGCGCCGGGCGGCAGGCCTGCACCTTCATAGGTGTTATAGGCCATGCGCATGGTCGGGTTGTCACGCTCCAGATTCGGTGCGATGACATCCTCTGCATACTTTCTGGTCGGGTCGGACTGGAGCTTCGGGAATTCTGCCGAATGCAGCAGACGGTTGTGGAAGACCGACGAAACATGCTTCATATACTTTGAGCTGCCGCCGGATTCCGCCTCGATGATGGACGCAAGCGTGATGACCTTGTCCAGATCCCAGCCGAGCTCATTCATCTTCTTATAGTCAGCGTCGGTCATTTTGGAGTTGAAGTTTGCGTAGATCTTCTGCGCAACGATATTCGGATCCTCATTGACGTAGAATTCATAGGTATCCGGGAAGCAGTAGCCCTCCATCTGCTGGAATTTCAGCGAGGACTTCTCCGGCAGGTACTGCTCGAATTTGAACATGCCGTTCTGGCCGCTGTTGAAGAAGAACAGGAAGCTCTCTGCCGTGCAGACTTCGTGCTCCTCCAGAACCTGTGCAGCCTGGAGCAGCGTATAGCCTTCCGGAATGGTCACACGGACAGGCTCGCGGCCTTCCTCCTGATAGTTCGTGCAGAGCTCGTCGATCATCGTTTCATAGGACATTGACGGCGTGAGGTGATGCTCACCGGCGATATACTTGCCGTCCATGCCGTTCATACGGGAAACAAGCCGGAAGACCTGCGGCAGCGTGATGATGCCCTCTTTTTGCAGCTGCTCCGCAATGGCCCGCGTACCGGCGCCCTCTTCGATCATGACAATCTTCTTATTATAGTCCTTGTCAATGCCGTACATTTCCTTTGCAACGGCAAGAATCAGGACGGAGAGCACCGAGGACAGCGCAAGAATCAGCGTCAGCAGCACAAGCGTGCAGGACAGCTTGCGCGTCTTTCTGCGGCGGCGCTTTTTCTTCTTTTTGATCGGTCTGCCCCAGGAATCGAATTCGGCCTCTTCTGCGGCAAGGTCGGCAAGCTCATCCTCAATGGAACGCTTGCGCGGACGCTTCTTCTTTTTCTTCGGCAGCATGCCTGCAAGCCCGCTCTTTTTTGCGGAATTCTTCTGCGCTGCCGGCTTCTTCGGCTGCGCAGGCGTTTCCGCAGAGGCTTCTTCCGCTGCGGGAGCAGCTTCCCCTTCCGGTGTGCCGAGCGCTTCCTGCACAATCGCCTCTACCTCTGCCGCGGTATCCTCCGCAGCATCGGCCGCCGCATCCGCAGACTGCTCTGCTGCCTCCGCGGTTTCCGTCAGTGCCTCCGCAGCCGCTTCGGCAGTTTCCGCAGTTTCCTGCGCGCTGCCGTCCAGCGGCTTGTTCTCATCAGCCATAAAAATCCTCCGTTTTTTGTTCCGTAACGCAGCTTGCCAGCTTTCTGTCATTATTGTCATGCGGCAGCTGCGTCATTCTGCAATCCGCATAACAAATCCCGACCGCCTGCACGGAATGTGCGGCGAGAAAACGGTCATAATATCCGCCGCCTGCGCCGAGCCGGTAGCCCTGCCCGTCAAATGCGAGCATCGGCACGATCATCAGCGTATCCTCCGACGGCACCAGCAGCCGCTCCGGCGATGCAGGCGGCACCGGAATCCGGTAAGCCCCCGCCGTCAGCTCCGAGAGCGCGTCCAGCCGGTAAAACAGCATCGTACAGGTTTCCGGCTCGCAGACCGGCAGCCCGAGCGTTTTTCCGTCCGCCAGCACGGCCTCCAGAATCGCCCTTGTCCCGACCTCATGCGGCATCGAAACATAGGCAAGCACCTGCTTTGCTGCCCTGTAAGCGGGATGCCGGAGCACGGCCTCCGCGATTGCGCGGTCAGCCTCCCGCCGGAATGCGAAGGACATCGCCCGCCGCTGCTGCATCATTGCGGCGCGCAGCTCTTTTTTCTGCGCGGTGATGCTGTTCATTTTGTATATACCATGCCCTGTGCGAGCTGCTCTGCCTTCGCCTTGCCGCAGAGCACTGCGACCAGATGAAGTGCAAAGTCCATGGCTGCGCCGGGGCCTCTGCCGGTGATGATATTGCCGTCTTGACAGACCGGCGCCGCAACGGCATTGCAGCCGGTCAGCTGCGGCTCAAAGCCCGGATAGCAGGTTGCGGTTTTTCCGCTGAGCAAGCCTCTTGCGCCGAGCACAGATGGCGCCGCGCAGATGGCCGCGATCAGGCGCTTCTGCCCGGAACAGTAGGTAAGCGCATCCTGCACCGCCTGACTCTTCCCGAGGTTGAGCGTGCCGGGCATTCCGCCGGGCAGCACGATCATCTCCAGTGCTTCATTCAGCTGTATGTCCTCCGCGGTGATATCCGCCGCCACGGGGATGCCGTGTGCGCCCATAATCACGCTGCCGCCGACGCCGACAGTCTGCACTGTCTTTCCGGCTCTGCGCAGGCAGTCCACAGGCGTCAGTGCCTCAATCTCCTCAAAGCCTTCCGCAAGAAAAACATAAATCATATCGCTGTGCCTCCTTCTGAACGGCTGAGCTTCAGCCGATGCACATAATATATCAAGTTATTATACCATGTATTCGCAGGAAAGTCAAGCACGGCCGCCGCACCTTAATAAAAGTATCATGTTTTTCGCGCCTTACCGAAATTTTCAGACCTGTTCAAAACTTTTCTCAAAAAGCTGAAATAGGTCTTGATTTTTTTGTACAAATATGCTATAATAGATACAGCAACCGGCAAAGAAGTGCCGGAGCAAAGGAGGAAATGAACTTATGAAGAAGCTGAATATTATGGCAAAAAAGATCCAGATCGGTCCGAGTTTTTCGGAATATGCAGAAAAAAAGCTGAATCAGAAGCTGGATAAATTCTTCGAGGATGAAGCAGAAGCCAAGATCACGCTCAATGAGCTCCGCGGCCAGATCGTCTGCGAGCTGACTGTCCGTGCAGGCAGCATGATCTACCGTGCAGAGCAGAGTGCCACCGACAAGAATGATGCACTCGATGCTGCAATCGACAAGATCATCCGCATGATCCGCCGCAACAAGACCAAGCTCGGCAAACGCATCAAGGAGAGCGCACTTTCGCCGGAGGCCTTCACCGATACCGTGGAGGAGCAGACTGAGTACAACCTCATCCGCAGAAAGGCGTTCCGCGTCCAGCCGATGGGCGTCGAGGAGGCCATTCTCCAGATGAACATGCTGGGGCATTCGTTCTTCGTCTTCCAGAATGCGGAAAACGGCTCGATCAACATTGTCTACCGCCGCATGGACGACGATTACGCGCTGCTGGAGCCGTCCGTCGATTGATTTTCTGACGCGGGATTTTCCGCGCTGATATGAGTTTTTTGCAAAAGCATCGGTTCTGTCCGGTGCTTTTGCCGTACTATGCCGCACAGCACCGTCTGATAACATTATATAAACAAAGGAGAAAACCGTGACACAACAAACACCTTACACAGTCGTCCCGATCGAAACGATCGGTCTGATGCAGCCGCCGCCGGAGGCGCTGAAAAAAATGAAACGAATGCAGCGCAGGGATGCCCCGCTTTTTGCGATCCTGATATTCGGGGTGCTTGGCCTGTTCGTCGTCGGACTGATCCCGCCGCCGCTTTCCTTTATCCTGCTGGTGCCGCTTGCCGGCCTCGTCGGACTCGCCACATATGTATTATACTTCGACGAGGTAAAGATCAAAGGGATCCGCACCGGCTGGGTTGTCCGTTATGATGAGATGAAGGAACAGAGCAGCACAGGTGAATACGGGGAGCCTATCTATCGTGATATTCCGCTTCTGACCGTGCTGCTGGACGGCGAAAACAATCTGGCCGCGGTCGTGCCGATCCGTGCCTCGTACTATATGAAGAAAGAGGAGCTTCCCAATTCCCATGTGGTAGTGGCCACGATTCTAAACAACAACTTTACGGTATTTCCGTACAGCGTCATGGAGAATGAATAGCCGTCTGACAAGGAGCGTATTATGGCACAACAGAATCAGCTTCGCAGCGTCCGGATCCAGGACGTTGCATTCAATCCACCCTCTGAAGAAGCCTATCAGATCATTCGGAAGGATCATATCCGCACATGGCTGGGCGGGACAATCTTTTTCGGCGTCATCCTGATACTGGGCACATATTTTACATTCCAAAGCCGGAACCCCTATGCGCTTGTCGTACTGCTGCCGCTGCTCGGACTGGAGATCTATATGTTCCGCAAAATGCTCGGGCCGTTTGAATGCGGCGTGCGGTTCGGCACGGTGATCGAGTATTGCTCAAAGCAGGTCGTCGATCCCGGCAGCGACACCGATTCCACTTATCGCTATGTCACGATCCGGCTGGACGATACCGGTGAACTCATTCACAATCTCGTCGTGACGTTGCATATTCCTGAACAAGGCATCGAGGACGTCCCTGTGATGCTCTGCCGGAAGCCGTTGCGGAAATCGAATCAGTATCATGTGTTCTCTACGGTTGTATCGGAGCACCCGTACTGGGGTGATCCGAACCGCGCGGTGCGGCTGCCCGACGCTGCGGCAGATACACAGAACCGCTTTGCGCAGGATCAAACTGAGTTTGCGCCGGCCGTGAATGAAGCGACCATCCGCGACATTCCGTTCCGCGAGCTGCCGCCGGAGCTGCATCAGCAGATCAGCAAGCGCATCGGTCAGAAGAACGGCCTTGCGCAGGCGCTCGCCATTCTGATACTGCTCCCGGTTGCGGCTGTCTTTTTCGTCATGGAACCGGAATTCTTTACAACATACTGGTACATCTCAGCGCCGATCTTTCTGATTGTTGCCGCGCTTATTGTGCTGGTATGGCGCCGCGAAAACAAAACCGGGCAGAATATGACGCTGCTGGGCGCGTTCGTCCGGATCGAGAGCTGCAAGCGGACATCGCCGCTTTGCATGACGCTGACCGCGGAGGAAACCGGTCAGACGCTTGTCGATCAGCGCATTGACATTTCTTACTGCGGCAGCAATCCGGAGGGAACCCGCGCCGTGCTTGTTCGCACCGCGCAGGATTTCATCGCAATCTATCCGGCAGACAAACCGTTCTGACTGCACTGTCATACAATCATACATACATATAAAAGAAGTCTGAATCTATGGAACAGAATACTGCAAACAATGTCGTTGCAATCGAAAACGTCACCTTTACCGATCCGGATGAAAACATCCGGAAAGCCATGTGCCGGGAAGGACGGAAGACCAATGCGGGCTGTGCATTCCTCCTCATCGGCTTTGCTGCTGTGTTCTCGCTGATTGCGGTGTTCTGGGACGATGCTCCGTTCGATCTTACCGGCGTAATTATAGCTTCACTTTTCGCCATCCCGTTTATCATCAGGGTGTTCTGCCCATCGAAGTTTCAGGTCTGTTACGGTACCGTTTTTCAGTATTTCAGAACGAGTGATACCGATTACTCCTACGACCATGTTTCGATTCGGATGGACGGTACCGGTGAGGAGGTGCGCGGGCTGCAAGTCGGTATTCACGGGAAAAGCTCGGAGATTGAAGGAAAGCATGTGATGCTTTGCAGATACGGGAAAAAGCCGCGGCAATACCGTTATGTGGTCTATCCCACAGATACACCGGAGATGATGGACTGGGCATCGGATCACGGGCGCGGCTAAATTTGATCAGACTCTTTACGGATTTGAAAAAATATGCTATACTGATAGCGGAGGTGATCTTCATATGACAGCAAAAGACTGTTTTGAATTGCTGGTCAGTCAGATTCATACGACCGTTGCCGCGACCGTGGACGAGGAGGGTCTGCCGGTAACCTGCGTCATTGATCTGATGTACGCCGATGAAAACGGACTGTATTTCATCACGTCAAAGGACAAGGATTTCTGCAAGCGGCTGAAAAAGAAGCCGTATGCGGCATTTTCCGGGTGCATGGGCAAGGATCCGCTGCACAGCACCGCCGTATCCGTGCGCGGAAAGGTGGAGGAGCTCGGACAGGACATGCTGCCGAAGCTCTTTGCGCTGAATCCGTACATGGACGAGATCTGTCCGGACGACAAGAGTAAAGAGGCGCTCACCGTTTTCCGTCTGTACGAAGGAACCGGCGAGTGGTATGACCTTACCAAAAAGCCGGTTGACCGCGGCAGCTTTGTCTTCGGGCAGAAGCAGCAGACCGAAACCGCTGCTCCGGCAGCGCAGACCGGCGGTTATGTCGTCACAGAGAACTGTATCGGCTGCGGCACCTGTGCGGATGCATGTCCGAACGGCTGCATTACGCTCGACGGCGGCAGCGCCGTTATACAGCAGGACGAATGTCTGCAATGCGGCTGCTGTGCGGATGCATGTCCGGTCAGCGCCATTGAACAGCAATAACTTGGCAGAAACAGAGTAGCCGGCGCCGGAATGTGTGCTGGCTGCTCCGCTGCTGTTTGCTTTTTATCCCGTACGGAAATTTTTTTGAAATAGGGGTTGACAAATCCGGAAGAATGTGCTATAATAGTTTCTGTTGTGAGGGTGTAGCTCAGTTGGTTAGAGTACCTGCTTGACATGCAGGGGGTCATCGGTTCAAGTCCGCTCATCCTCACCAACGAAAAACGATCATGCAGAAATGCGTGGTCGTTTTCTTTATTTGTACATGCCGGGCTGTGCGCAGTCCGGCTTTCTTATTTTCGCAATATACATACAATGAGGGAAACGCCTGCTGATAAAGCATGGCTTTTGTTAAGACAATATAGTCCTATATAACAATACAGATTGTATAGAATTTGATAAATTACATCGTAGAAAATGTAAAAATGGCGCTGAATTATTCAGGATGTAAATTATTAATAATGATGATAATTATATTTCTCCTGCGATTATGTGAAATCCAGGTTTCTTAAAATATGAAACTGCCTGTTATGCAACAAAATCGGCATTGTTTGTAGCAATATAGCACAACGATGCGCATTTTCGTTAAAGCAATATCATTTTAGATATAATAATTATTAAAATACATCTAATAATATTAACAACTGTTTCAACTTGTGGTATAGTGTAGGCACATCGCGCGATGTGTAAAAAACGAATCATGAGGTGAAGAATTATGAAATCCGCAAAACTTAAAATCGCAGCAGTAGCTATGGCAGCGATCTCCGGCGTTTGCTCCATGCAGGCAATCACTGCATCGGCAGCATTCCAGTACACTCAGACTGCGCAGGAAGTCAAGGAGCGCCAGTCTACAATGGACACCTACGTCGCAAGATGGAAGTCCGGCTGGTGGAACAACGATTATCTCCCGAACACCTACTGGAATAAAACCGTTTACAGCGGCATCATCATCGGCGGCGGCTACAACTCCTATGTCCCGGGTAGCTACCATCAGAATCAGGCGTTGACCGGCGGCATGTCTTTGGTCAGATCGCTTGCGCAGGATTATTTTGAAGGCACAACGATCTTCATGTCCTTCGGCGGCGGCAGCAAGGAATTTGCGCCCAGAATCGGTGACCAGATCTGCATCTCCAGAAACGGCTCTACCAGATACCTTTTCATCACCAAAACCGGCAGCAGCATCAAGGCTGTTGAACTGGTCAACGGCCAGATCAAGTATGACCGCACTTACGGTGTGAACAACGGCGCAATGACGTTCAACGGCGATCGCTGGACTGTCAACAACTATCTCCGTCCGATCAAGCGGGGCGATGCAAACGGCGATTCCTATGTGTATCTCAATGCTCATCACAACATCAGCGGCGACGCTGCTGTCTTCCAGAGCTATCTTACCTATGGCATTCCGGGCACCTGGAGCAACGCCATCACGGCTGCGCTGGACATGAATGGCGACCAGCAAGTCACCGAAAAAGAAGACTATAAAGTCTGGTACAACAACCTTTACTGGTACACCACTGACGGCACCATGCACGGCAGCTACGGATACCTGAAGAGCATCAACTGATTCCGTTATTTCCTTTATCCGTATTGAAACAGCACCCGCACAGCACTGTGCGGGTGTTCGTTTTGCAATATGCGCCAGGATTCCTGTTTGCATTTTGTATCAATCTGTATTCTGCGTCCAGCGTACAAATTCTGCATATTTTGCAGGATATCTTCATTTTGTACACGAGGATATGTATAGCTTCAATGTTCAATTTCTTTCGCATTTTCCTGTAAAATCTTAATATTATATATTTTTCTGATATTACATTCCGCCCAGGATCGCGGAAAGCGGCTCCGGAACCGTGCTCTCATGCATTTTCAGAACAAAAAGTATAATATTAAGTGATTTTTCAGCATAGTTGCGTAAAATTGCTATTTCGCAAGTTAATTATAAAATATGTAATTATTAAAATACAATTCATAATATTGACATTCGATTCAACATGTGGTATAATCCGGACATACGCTGCATTTCTGTATTCAGCGTAAATATTTTCATGAGGTGAAAGAAATGAAATTCACAAAGATCAAAGCAGCAGCACTCGTTATGGCCGCCGCGACAGCATTCTGTGCGGGTCAGGCAATGACCGCATCCGCCGCCGGCAACGCATTCCAGTACACAAGCGTCACGCAGACACAGGCTGAATCCCAGACCCGCATGAACACTGTCAAGAGCGCATGGAAGAACAACGGCTGGAACGGCGTGAAATTCCGGGCAAATGCAAACTGGAATCAGAACGCAACCCTCGGCGTCACGGTCGGCCCGGGCTTCAGCTCCACCACGCTCACCGGCAATCAGCAGGGCTCCACAATTTACGGTTCCGCAGCACTCGCCAGAAAGATGGCGGAGAGCTATTTTGATACCACGATCTTCATGGAATGCTATGCAAACGGCAAGTATTACAGAGAAACGCTCGGCGATCAGCTGATTCTCACGAATCCGGCAGGCACCCAGACCAGAACGGTCTTTGTGACGCAGGTTTCCGGCGGCATGAAGGTGACCGAGCTCCAGAACGGCAAGATCAAGTATGATATTCCGGTTTCCAACTCCTGCGGCACCATCATTTTCAACAACAGCGAGCAGTGGATCGCAACATATGTCATCCGTCCGATCAAGCAGGGCGATGCAAACGGCGACGGCGTGGTTCTTTGCCACACCAACTACTATGTCTGGGGCAACGACCGCACCCAGCTCGGCGATTACTGCAACAGCAACGGCAATTACACGAACAACTTCACGAACAACCCGCGCACGGATGTTCTGGTCGCTGCCTGCACGTTTGATCACGACTGGAGCCTGAACTACTATGATTATGATACGCTCACGAACGATCAGTCTGACGGCTACGGCGATTTCACCTACACGTACAGAATGAACGGCAACTTCGGTTACGTCAAAAGACTCTGGTAATTTCCGCTGAACACATAGACTATTCTGTTTATTTCCGCACCCGCCTTTCCGATGCTGCACCGGAGGGCGGGTGCGTTTCTAATGCAAAAAAATCACCCGTACAGCGTTCGTCAGCCGTGCGGGTGATTCGTTTGATTTGTGATTCAGCTTGCGTATTTAGAGTCGATCTTGAAGTATTCCTCCAGCGTCAGGCCGCTTTCGGTGATTTTCTTTGCCCAGTCCTTGCCGACATAGCGGACGTGCCAGGATTCGTACTGGTAGCCGGTGATGCTCTCCTTGCCCTGCGGATAGCGCAGGATGAAGCCGTACTTCCAGCAGTTTTCAGCCACCCACTTTGCCTCCGGCGTGTTGTCAAATGCAGAGCCGGCGCAGTTGATGTCGATGGCCATGCCCGTCTGGTGCTCGGAATGTCCGGGTCTTGCGGAATAGGTATCCGCCAGCACCTGACCGTCGCGGTTGCAGTAGTTCTTGTAGAGCTGATCCTGTGTTTCGTAGGAGCGGAAATCGGAAACCGATTTCAGGGAAAGTCCGGCCGCCGCAGCATCGCGCACCATTTCATCAAAGGCTGCCTTGGTATCTGCGGTCATGCCGCCGGGGTTGTATTCCTTCGGCAGCGGATAGCTCTTGTTGACGATCATCAGCCCCTGAATATAGGTGATGCCGTCCTTGACCTCAATGTCGGTGCGCTTGCCGTCTGCGCCGACAGCGGTCGTATAGGTCACGGCAGGCTCTGCGGTTGCACCGGATACGGTGGTTCCGGCAGCGGAAACAGTCGTCGTGACAGCCGGTGCCGCAACCTTGACCTTGACCTCCGCATAGATCTTCGGATTGCTGACCGATGTGACGCGGACAGTGCAGTTGCCGACGCCGACCGGCTTGATCCGGCCGATGTTGTCAACGGTTGCAACGGCGTTGTTGGAGGATTCCCACTTTTCGGAAACATCCTTCGCATCGGCAGGCTCCATGGTTACAAGCGGCATGACGGTGTCATCACCGACCTTCATCACGGCCTCGTAGAAGGACAGCTTGATGCCGGTGACCTTGCCGGGGGCTTCTGTCGTGACGGTCGTCACGGTTGTCTGCATCAGGGTGATGGTATCAGCGGTCGTATATGTCACCTCCGAATCGGCGGTGGTGACCGCGCCCGTCGTATCGGTCATGCTGACATCGGCTGTGGGCGGGGTGTTGCTGTTCGTGTTCAGCCCGTCCTTGCCCTTGGCGTGAATCAGCCAGATGCCGCCGCCGATTCCGGCGACTGCAAGCAGCAGCAGGCCGACAAGCGGCGCGGATACTGCGGATTTCTTCTTCCGTTTTTTCGGAGCAGGTCTGCGTCCGTTCGGTGCGGGCGCGGGTCTGCGTCCGGCATTGGGATTGCGGCTGCCGTTTGCGGGACGGCGGCCGTTCGGATTATATCTTTGCTCAGCCATTTTTGTTTCCTTTCTGTTTGATAACCGGGATATTTTGCGTACCTTTTTATTATATCACACTCTTTTCAAAAAAGCAATGGGATACCAAAATTCTTCATACTAATGTAATATATAGTATCTTCAACTTTTTGAAACTGTTTTTGCCGCATTGCGGCAATATATTCCTATTTTTTCACGGACATTCCGGGAGCAGCTCCCGGAATTATCGTATGCGGTGTGTGCGGTTTGTGTGCGCCGGATCATGCACCGGTAATCGTTCCGCCGCCCAGCAGCATCTCTCCGTCATAGCAGACGGCGGCCTGTCCTGCGGTAATGGCGCGCTGCGGCTCGTCAAAGCGGAGCACGGCGGTATCCTGTCCCGTAAAGGTCAGCAATGCGGGCTGCGCCGGGTGCCGGTAGCGGATTTTCGCCTGACAGCGCACGGGTTCTGCGGGCGGATCCCCCGCCGTCCAGCTGACGTTTTCCAGCGTACAGGTATCGGAAAACAGATCCGCATTGTCCCCGATAATGACACGGTTCCCGGGAACGTCCAGTCCGCAGACATAGGCAGGCTTGCCGACTGCGATGCCCAGACCGCGTCGCTGCCCGACCGTATAATGAATCAGTCCCTGATGCTGCCCGATGACATTGCCGTGCAGATCAACGAAATCGCCGGGCGACGGGTGCACGCCGCTCTCCCGTTCGACCACGCGCGCATAGTCGCCGTCCGGCACAAAGCAGATGTCCTGAGATTCCTGCTTATGCGCAGTGACAAAGCCCTGCTCCTCCGCGATTGCACGCACCTGCGCCTTGGTCAGTCCGCCGAGCGGCAGATACACATGCGCGAGCTGCTCTGCCGTCAGCATGTAAAGCACGTAGCTCTGATCCTTGGCGGGATCGGCGCCCCGCATCAGGCGTGCGCCTGCGGGCGTCTGCACAACCTGCGCATAATGTCCGGTCACGAGCGTATCGCAGCCGAGCTCCGCCGCACATTCCAGCAGCTTCGCAAATTTCAGATGCCGGTTGCATTCGATGCAGGGGTTCGGCGTCCTGCCGCAGAGATAGCAGTTCACAAAGCTGCCGATGACCTTTTCCCGGAACAGCTCCGTCAGGTCAAACACACGGAACGGAATCCCGAGGCGCTCTGCGACAGCACGCGCATCCGCGGTATCGTCCGGCAGACCGCTTTTGCCGTGCAGCCGCATCGTGCAGCCGATGCAGGAATACCCCGCCTGCATGGTCAGATAGGCTGCCACACTGGAATCCACGCCGCCGCTCATGGCGATCAGTGCTTTTTTCATATTTCCTCCGTTTCAGCGCTGCCTGCGCTGTTTTTTACTGCAAGCCTATTATAGCACGGATGCCGCAGGCTGTCAATGATTCCGCCGCCGAAGTGAAATTTTCTTGCGGGACTTGACAAACCGGCTTTTTTTGTGTATAATATTAGAAAATTTACATCCAAGGAGGACAATCACCATGGACAAAAGCACTATTTTCAAAGTATGCAACATTATTGCAATCGTCATCGGCGGACTGAATGTTCTGGTCTGTCTGATTCTGCTCGGTTCCTTATTCCTCGCAACCAGCGGAATGGATTCGATCACGCAGGGCGGCATCACATTTTTCTCAACGTTGGTTCTGCTCTATCCGATCATTGTGGGCGTGATTTCCATTCTGGCCGGCAAGGCAGGGATCCAGGGCGACCCCTATCTCTGTAAAAAGTTCGCCCGGATCAGCCTGATCGTCATGATAGTCTCACTGCTCAGCGCAATCCGGCATCACTACAACCTGTTTTTCCCGATTCTGGAAACGGCCTTCTATGCGATCTATACTTACCTCGCATATACCGAATTTTATTGATTTCAAAGATAACCAGCCGCATCTCTGTTCCGGAGATGCGGCTGGTTGTTTCCTGATACATATGAACAGAGAAGCGGCAGGTTTTCATCTGCATTTATGCTTTATACAGAATTTTCACAATATAAATCAATAACAGGTGTGCAGGGTAAAAGAAGTAGAAGAAATACTTTGACAATTTTGGAAAGTGTCCTTTTTTTCCGTTGTAAAACAGTGTGATGATGATGATCGGCAAACTGAAAACCATAAACAGCAACCAATGAAATCCAAATATCGAGAACCCGCTCATGTAGAGCACATAGACCAGCATTAGTGATTCATAGGCTGCAAAACGAATCCATGGACGCTCTCTGAAAATATATAACAATAGTATGAAGAGAACACCCCAAAAAGACCATTCAGTGAAATAGCCCGCTGAACAGCAAAGAAGAATGCCAACTACTTTTAGCACCGGATGTTTTGAACTATCCCAAATGGCAATGGACACAAATCCAAGAAGAAGTGTTGCGATCACATTCCAATTTGTCAGAAACATCAGAAAATCAAATGATATTGTATGGTTCTGGTCATATGTGTGAAATAGAACATACGGGATCTGGGTGACAAGTGTCATAACAAGCAGCCGGATGAAATAATTCTTTTTGGAGTGCGTATAACGATATCCTTCTGAAATAAAAAAGAAAAAGACAGGCGGTGCAATGTATTCCATCATTATGAAAAATTTAAAGATGAAACCGTGTAATCCGAAATAATGGAATTCTTCAAAAGTATACAGTAGAAAATGACCGATTCCCATGAAAAACAATGCGATCCATTTCAGCAGATCTCGGTTTATGCATTTCAGCTTATCCAAATATGATGCTTTTGGCATAACTATTATGTCCTCCGTTTTCACATGATGGTATTATTATACACTATGCTGCCTGAAAAGTAAAGGCGTTTTTATCTGATTCTTGAAATGCAAACGGCAGCCGGCGGAATATGACCGCTGCTGCAAACCGGTATATGACCCCGAAGGACAGTACACAAAGCCCCGCCGCAAAAACAGCAAACAGCCGCATTCACTGACGGAGATGCGGCTGTTTGTATATTGATTTGTTCGCTTCGGATAAAGTGTCCGCGCTTAGTAGTCCATGCCGCCTGCGGGCATCGGCGGAGCGGGCGGGAGCGGCTCCTTGATGTCCGTGACAAGGCTCTCGGTGGTCAGCACCATGGCTGCGACGGATGCCGCATTCTCCAGTGCGGAACGGGTCACCTTGGTCGGATCGACAATACCGGCCGGGATCATATCAACATATTCCTCGGTGTATGCGTTGAAGCCGTAGCCGGTCTTGTTTGCGCGCTTGATGTTCTCGATGATGACAGAGCCTTCCAGACCTGCGTTTGCAGCGATCTGACGGATCGGCTCCTCCAGTGCGCGGAGAATGATCTTTGCGCCGGTCTTCTCATCGCCCTCCAGCGAATCAACCTGCTTGGAAACCGCATCTGCTGCGTTCAGCAGTGCGACGCCGCCGCCTGCGACGATGCCTTCCTCGACAGCAGCCTTCGTTGCTGCGAGTGCATCCTCAACACGGAGCTTCTTCTCCTTCATTTCAATCTCAGTCGGAGCGCCGACCTTGATGACAGCAACGCCGCCGACCAGCTTTGCCAGTCTTTCCTGGAGCTTCTCGCGGTCGAAATCAGAGGTGGAGTTCTCAATCTCTGCACGGATCTGTGCAACTCTTGCCTTGATTGCCTCAGAATCGCCTGCGCCGTCCACGATGATCGTGTTCTCCTTGGAGATGACGACCTGACGTGCGCGGCCGAGCTGCGTGATCTGCGTATCCTTGAGCTCGAGGCCGAGATCTGCGGTGATGACCTCACCGCCGGTCAGCGTTGCGATGTCCTTCAGCATTTCCTTGCGGCGGTCACCGAAGCCCGGTGCCTTGACCGCTGCGCACTTGAATGTGCCGCGGAGATTGTTCAGAATCAGCGTGGTCAGAGCCTCGCCCTCAACGTCCTCTGCAATGATGACCAGACGCTTGCCGCTCTGGACGATCTGCTCGAGCAGCGGCAGGATTTCCTGAATGCTGGAAATCTTCTTGTCCGTGATGAGCAGGAATGCGTCGTCATAGACAGCTTCCATCTTGTCGGTATCCGTGACCATGTACGGGCTGACATAGCCGCGGTCGAACTGCATGCCTTCCACGACCTCGCTGTACGTTTCAGCGGTCTTGGACTCCTCGATGGTGATGACGCCGTCTTTGGAAACCTTCTCCATCGCCTCGGCAATCAGCTTGCCGATGGTTTCATCCGCGGAAGAAATGGTTGCAACTCTTGCGATATCCGCAGAGCCGTCCACTGCCTTGGAGTTTGCCTTGACGGTTTCGACTGCGGTGTTCACAGCCTTATCCAGACCCTTTTTCAGGATCATCGGGTTTGCACCTGCCGCGATGTTCTTCATGCCCTCGCGGACGATTGCCTGTGCAAGCAGCGTTGCGGTGGTGGTGCCGTCGCCTGCTGCGTCGTTCGTCTTAACGGAAACTTCCTTGACGAGCTGTGCGCCCATGTTCTCGAACGGATCGGAAAGCTCGATTTCCTTTGCGATGGTCACGCCGTCATTCGTGATGAGCGGTGCGCCGAACTTTTTATCCAGAACCACGTTTCTGCCCTTCGGGCCGAGCGTGATCTTCACAGTATCTGCCAGCTTGTCAATACCGGCCTGAAGCGCCTTTCTTGCTTCCTCGCCGTACTTCAGATCCTTTGCCATAATGAATTAGCTCCTTTCATAAACCCGGCTGCCTGCCGGAACGGTATCACCGTGAATCAGCTCCCTGCGGATGCTGCTCACTCAACGATTGCAAGAATATCGTTCTGCTTGACGATTGTGAACTCTTCGCCGTCCAGCTTGACCTCAGTGCCTGCATACTTGCTCAGCAGCACCTTGTCGCCGACCTTGACGTGCATGGTGATCTCCTTGCCGTCCACAACGCCGCCGGGACCGACTGCAACGACCTCTGCGACCTGCGGCTTTTCCTGTGCGGAAGCGGTCAGAATGATGCCGCCCTTTGTGGTTTCCTCAGCCTCCGTCATGCGGATGACGACTCTGTCAGCCAAAGGTTTGATAGTCATGATAGGTTCCTCCTGTTCTATATTCGGGGACGGAACGCGCCGTCACCGTAATTTTGGCACTCTCCTGCGGAGAACTTAGCACTCTGTTTCTTTGAGTGCTAAATCTATTGTACCATGTTTTGGAAAAAAATCAAGGGTTTTCTTTATCTTTTCACATTCTTTGTATATCTGCACAGTTTTACGTTTGATAACCGGAAAATGTTGTGCAGTCAGAAGCGGCTGTTTCCGCAGAAACCGGCTCCACAGGGATATATATGCGCGCGGCCGGAAAAATATGCCGTCTGTACGGTTGACTTTGCCGGGCGGAGCATGTATAATAGTATACAGTTCAGCGGGATAAAATTCAGAACGAAACGGGGTTGAAAATCAAACATGTGGACGAAGGTATTTCTTTTGGCAGCGGCGCTTGCGCTCATCGGCATCATTTATCTTGTGGACCGGTTTCACCGGTTCTACGTTCTGGAACAGCTTGCGAAAAAGCAGAAGCGGCTTTCATGGCTGCTGGCTGCACTGCTGGTCACCGGCATTCTGAGCAGCGGACTTGTCTTCAACTGGTACACCATGGCCTTGATCATCATTCATCTTGTGCTGATCTGGCTCCTTTGTGATCTGGTCGGATGGATCATCCGGAAGTACCGCAAAAAAGAGCGCACCTTCAATTACACGGGCGGCGCAGCGCTTTTGCTGACACTGATGCTCCTCATCGGCGGCTGGGTCAGCATGCATCATGTTTTCCGGACATCGTATTCCTTCCGTTCGGACAAGCTGACACCGGATGACCATCTGCGGGCGGTTCTGCTGACAGATACGCATCTCAGCAACACACTTGACGGCGATAAATTCACGGCGCTCTGCGAACGGATCCAGAAGGAGGAGCCCGATCTGGTGCTGCTCTGCGGCGATTATGTCGATGACGACAGCAAGAAAAAGGATCTGATTGCTGCAAGCCGTGCGCTCGGTCAGATTCAATCGACATACGGCACATATTTTGCCTACGGAAATCACGATCCGTTTGTCGATTACCGCAGCTTCAGCGACGACGATCTGATCGACTCACTGCTCGACAACGGCGTGACGATCCTGATAGACGAAACCAAGGAAATCGGAGATCGGTTTTATCTCTGCGGACGCCGCGACTTTTACGATCAGCGGAAATCCGCTCAGGATCTGACCGCTCCCCTGGACAAGTCAAAGTATATTATCATGCTGGATCATCAGCCGAAGGACTTTGATGCGGAAGCGGAAGCAGGTGCGGATCTTGTACTGGCCGGACATACACACGGCGGGCATGTGTTCCCGGCCGGACAGCTCGGCGTCGTGCTCGGTGAAACCGATCGCTTATACGGTGATGAAAAGCGCGAAGACACGGAGTTTCTTGTATCATCCGGCGCGTCCGGGTGGGAAATCCCGTTCAAGACCGGCTGCATCAGCGAATACTGCGTCATCGACATTGCAGGGGAATAAAGCGCCCTCCGGCGGACGCCGCAGGAATACATTTGCGCGCGGAGCGTGCTGACGGAATCAAATCAAAAAGGACGGAAATGAACTATGTGGGTGACTATTTTTATTGTGGTGGCGGTGCTTGCCCTCATCGGCATCATTTATCTTGTGAGCCGGTTTCACCGGTTCCGCTGTCTGGAACAGCTCGGGCAGAAGCATAAGCTGCTGTCATGGATAATCGCCGCACTGCTGGCTGCGGGCATTCTCAGCACCGCGTTCCTGTTCAACCGGTACACCATGCCTGTGCTCATCATCTACTTCATGGTGATCTGGATTTTCTGCGATCTGATTGCATGGATTATCCGGAAAATCCGGAAAAAGGAACGCACGCGCAATTATGCGGGCGGCGCAGCGCTCCTGCTGACGTTTGCCGTCCTCGGTGCAGGCTGGTATTTTGCACATCACATTTACCGGACAGCGTATTCTGTCCGTTCGGACAAGCTGGCGCCGGACGCGCATCTGCGTGCGGTCATGCTCGCAGACACGCATCTCGGCCTGACGCTCGACGGCGAAAAATTCACCGCGCTTTGCAGCCGGATTCAGCAGGAGAAGCCCGATCTGGTGCTGATCTGCGGCGACTTCGTTGATGACGAAAGTGAAAAAGCGGATATGCTTGCCGCATGCAAAGCGCTCGGGCAGCTCAGCACGGGATACGGCGTGTTTTATGTTTACGGCAATCACGACCGCGGTTATTTCCATTACCGTGACTTCACCGATGACGAGCTGGCCGCCGCTCTGACGGAAAACGGCGTGAGGATTCTGTATGACGAAACGGCCGAGATTGCGGACGGATATTATGTCTGCGGGCGGCGCGACGGTTACGATGCAGACCGGAAAACCGCGCAGGAACTGACAGAACCGCTGGATCAGTCCAGATACATCATTATGCTGGATCACCAGCCGAACGACTATGATGCAGAGGCGGCAGCGGGTGCGGATCTTGTGCTGTCCGGACATACGCACGGCGGGCATCTGTTCCCGGCCGGACTGATCGGGCTGGCAATCGGTGCGAACGACCGCGTTTACGGAACGGAAATGCGCGGAAACACGCAGTTTATCGTGACATCCGGTGCCTCGGGCTGGGCGATCCCGTTCAAGACCGGCTGCATCAGCGAATACTGCGTGATCGACATTGCGGGGGAATAGGGATCTCCGATGGATTGATAATGGGGCAGCGCCCCCATTTCGGATCCGTCGGAGACACTTTTTCTACAAGCAGAGGCGGCAGTGCCGCCCGCCATATTAACACTCATGCAGTAAAACGAAAGGATTATTTCCACTTCGCCCATTGCACTTTTTAGTATTATATGCTATAATAAGAGTATTCGCAAAAGCCGCACATCAAACAAAGGAGAATCAACATGCAGTTAGATGCCAAAACACTGGATACCCTTGCATGGCTTTCCAGACTGGACATTCCCGAAGACGAAACAGAGGCGCTCTCCGGCAGCATTGCCGAGATGCTGACCTTTTTCCAGCAGCTTTCCGCACTCGATACCGAGGGCGTGGAGCCGACCGCGCATATCGCGCCGCTTGAAAACGTCCTGCGCGAGGACGAGCCGTTTGCGCCGCGCCTTGACCGTGACCTGCTGCTCTCCGGCACGCAGTCCGAGGACGGCCTGATCACGCTGCCGAAGGTCATCGGCTGAAAGGAGCGCAGGATATGAGATACCGTGAAATGGACGTTGCAGCGCTCTCTGAACTGCTGCAAAACAAACAGGTCACCGCAAAAGAGCTTGCCGCGGATGCATTGCAGGCGATTGCGGAAACGGACGGCACCGTCGGGGCATATCTGACTGTGGCCGAGGAAGAAGCATATCGGCAGGCCGAAGCTGCGGACAAAATGCTCGCAGATGGCACCGCAGGCCCGCTGACCGGCATCCCCTTTGCCATGAAGGACAACATCTGCACCAAGGGCGTGCGCACGACCTGTGCCTCAAAAATGCTTGAACACTGGCTGCCTGTCTATGACGCATGCGTCACGGAGCAGCTCAAAAAGGCGGGCGCGGTCATGCTCGGCAAGACCAACATGGACGAGTTTGCGATGGGCAGCTCCTCGGAAAACTCCGCATTGCAGCTGACGCGCAATCCCGCGGCGCCGGACTATGTGCCGGGCGGCTCGTCGGGCGGCTCTGCGGCGGCTGTCGCGGCAAATGAGTGCGCCTTTGCAATCGGCTCCGATACCGGCGGCTCGATCCGTCAGCCGGCATCGTTCTGCGGCGTGGTCGGTATGAAGCCGACCTACGGCACCGTTTCGCGTTACGGCCTTGTCGCGTATGCATCCAGCTTTGACCAGATCGGCCCGCTGACAAAAACGGTTGCGGATAACGCAAAGGTGCTGGAGGCAATCTCCTGCCATGACCGCCGCGACTCGACCTCGCTGCCGGAGTTTGATACGAATTATTCCGCACTGATCGGCAAGGATCTTTCCGGTATGCGCATCGGTCTGCCGAAGGAGTATTTCGGCGAGGGCATCAATGCGGATGTGGCCGCGCTCGTGCGGAACGCCGCAAAGGCGCTCGAAGGCGCTGGCGCAAAGATCGAAGAATGCTCGCTCCCGGCAGTCAGCTATGCGCTGCCTGCATATTATGTGCTCTGCTGTGCGGAGGCGTCCTCGAATCTTGCAAGATTCGACGGCATCCGCTACGGCTACCGCGCAGAGGGCGTTGAGGATCTCGACCGCCTCTACCGCAAGACCCGTACTGAGGGCTTCGGCCGCGAGGTGCGCCGCAGAATTCTGCTCGGCAACTACGTGCTTTCTGCGGGCTATTACGATGCGTACTATAAGAAGGCGCAGCAGGCCAGAACGCTGCTGATCCGCGCATTCAAGGAGCTGTTTTCGCAGAATGACATGCTGCTGGCTCCGGTCGCACCGACACCGGCGTACAAAATCGGGGAGAAGTCCAGCGACCCGATGGAAATGGCGCTCGGTGATATCTGCACCGTGCCGGTGAACCTCGGCGGTCTGCCCGCGATTTCCGTTCCCTGCGGTACCGTCGCGCAGGACGGCGCAAATCTCCCCGTCGGATTCCAGCTCATCGGCCCTGCTTTCTCCGAGGCGAAGCTCTATCAGGCTGCGGCGGCGTATGAGAGCGGTGTTTGATTGATAATGAGGGCTCCGCCCTCAAACATGAAGAAACTTGTTTCTTCATGTTGACCTGCCAAAGGGACACTGTCCCTTTGGAATCCCGCTTTATCGGAGGACAGTATGAATTTTGGAGATTGGATCCGGCTTCAGCTGCTCGGCGATAACAGCAGCGATCTGGTCGGGCAGTACGGTGAGGATCTGACTGCCCGTTCGCTGAAATGGTCAAAGCTGTTCGGTTACAGCGGACTGATGCTCCGGAATGTCTATATTCCTGCCGGGATCGGAGAAACAACTGAAATAGATCTGATTTACATTACACAAAAAGGCTTGTTTGTGATTGAGAGCAAAAACTTCTCCGGCTGGATTTTCGGGCGGGAGAAGGATCAATACTGGACTCAATCCATGCCGGACAAATCCAAATTTCGTTTTTTCAATCCGATCTGGCAAAACCGCGGCCATATTAAGTGGTTGAAAGCATTTTTGAAAGACGATGCGATTCCTTGCTTTTCTCTGATTGTATTTTCAGAACGCTGTGAACTGAAACAGCTGCAATTTTACGATGAACACTGCAAGGTGATTCATCGCGGCGATCTGTTCCTGACCGTGCGTTCTATGTGGAAACGGCTTCCGGATGTTTTGGATGAAAAGCAGAAGAAAAGTATTTATGATACACTCTCTATTCTGCAAAATGCGGATGAGGCGATGAAGCAGGCTCATGTTGAACGGATACAATCACAGTATTCTGCAAACAGAAGAACGGAGAGCAGTCCGGCTGAAATGCAGCCGGAAGAGATACAGTCTGCTCCGGAAGAACCCGCACAGAATCATGCGGAAGGAACTGACAAAAAGTGTCCTCGCTGCGGCGCTGTACTGATTCTGCGTACTTCAAAAAAAGGTGAAACCGCCGGAAAGCAGTTCTACGGCTGCTCGGCGTTCCCCAAATGCAGATACATGAGCGACACGGATGAAACGGAATCGGAGCCTGTTCCGGATGAAACGACAGCGCCTGTACAGGAGCAGCCCCCCGTGACAGAGCCCGAACCGGAACCCGCAAAGCAGGAAGATACTGAGCGAAAATGCCCCCTCTGCGGTGCTGCATTGGTGCTGCGGACAGTGAAAAAAGGCGATCATGCCGGAAAGCAGTTTTACGGCTGCTCTGCATTCCCGAAATGCAGATACATGAGCGGCTCAGATGAAACGGAATCGGAGCCTGTTCCGGATGAAACATCAGCGTCTGTACAGGAGCAGCCACCCGTAAAAGAACCCGAGCCGGAACCCGTAAAGCAGGAAGATACTGAACGAAAGTGCCCCCGCTGCGGCGCGGCACTGGTATTGCGAACAGTGAAAAAAGGCGATCATGCCGGAAAGCAGTTTTACGGCTGCTCTGCATTCCCGAAATGCAGATACATGAGCGGCTCAGATGAAACGGAATCGGAGCCTGTTCCGGATGAAACATCAGCGCCTGTACAGGAGCAACCACCCGTGAAAGAACCCGAGCCGGAACCCGTAAAGCAGGAAGATACTGAACGGAAGTGCCCCCGCTGCGGCGCGGTACTGGTTCTGCGCACTGCGAAAAAAGGCGATAATGCCGGAAAACAGTTTTACGGCTGCTCAGCGTTTCCGAAATGCCGCTATATGACGCAGTCAGGGGAAACAGAATAACGCTATGGCAATCAGCGCGAAATCCAAGCGAAAGCTGAACTATCAGGGCAAAACCTATTTTTGGTACATCGCGCCGGAATATGACGAAATGTATCTGACGGGAAAGATGCTGCGGCTGCATATCATTGCAGAGGACAGTTCATGGAGCGGCTGCTTTCCGCTGGATTCCTGTGTGCGTTCCGGAGAACAGTTTGCCGTTTATAAGGCGCCGGTTCCGCTGCCGGATGCCGTCACGCCGGAAACTGTCCGGCAGCTGATCGCGTATTATTTATCCGAAAATGAATCAAGGAGCAAATAAATATGGCAAAATACGAATGTGTCATCGGTCTGGAAGTGCATATTGAGCTGCGTACCAAGACCAAAATTTTCTGCGACTGCCCCGCAGACCACGGCGGTGATCCCAACACCCGCTGCTGTCCTGTCTGCATGGGCATGCCGGGCACCCTGCCGGTGCTGAATAAGCAGGTCGTCGATTTTGCGGCGCGCGCGGGCATGATGCTGAACTGTGAAATCGCGCACTTCTCCAAAATGGACAGAAAAAATTATTTCTATCCCGATCTGCCGAAGGCATATCAGATTTCCCAGCTCGATCACCCGCTCTGCGAGCACGGTTATATTGACGTGAACGTGAACGGCGAGGAAAAGCGCATCGGTATCACGCGCATCCACATTGAGGAGGATGCGGGCAAGCTGGTGCATACCGACTACGGCTCCGGCGCGGACTGCAACCGCTGCGGCGTGCCGCTGATCGAGATTGTTTCCGAGCCGGATATCCGCACGGCCGCACAGGCGAGAGCCTATCTGGAGCGCCTGCGCGAGCTGATCCGCTGGGTCGGCGTATCCGACTGCCAGATGGAAACCGGCTCCATGCGCTGCGACGTCAATCTGTCGATCCGTCCGGTCGGGGATACGAAGCTGTATACCCGTACCGAGATCAAGAACCTCAACAGCTTAAAGCATATCGTTGCGGCGATTGATGCGGAAAAGGCGCGGCAGATCGACGAAACCGAGGCGGGCCGGGAGCTTGTGCAGGAAACCCGCCGCTACGATCCCGAAAAGGACAAGACCTATTCGATGCGCGTCAAGGAAAATGCGAACGATTACCGCTATTTCCCGGATCCCGATCTTGTGCCGATCATCCTGACCGACGAGGATCATGCACGTCTGCGGGCAATGATTCCGGATCTGCCGGAGGAGCGTCTTGCGAAGTATATCAACGAGTACAAGCTGCCGGAGGCAACGGCAAAGACGCTCTGCGACGAGCCGAAGCTCGCAAATCTGTATCAGGCGGCAGCCGATACTGTAAAACAGCCGAAGTTGCTTGCAAATCTGATGCTTGCGGATGCCGATGCGGGCAGCATTCCGGCCGAGGTCTGGGCAGAGCTGACAAATCTCTGCGCGGATGGCAAAATCAACCGCAGCGCACCGGCAAAGCTGCTGGAAGCATACCGCGAAAAGGGCGGCGAGATCGCAGTGCTGGTCAAAGAGCTCGGGCTGGAGCAGGTGCAGGATACCGGCCTGCTGAATGCCGTTGCGGATGAGGTCATCGCGGCAAATCCGAAGGCTGTTGCGGACTATAAGGCCGGCAAGGAGGCCGCGATCAAGGCACTCATGGGACAGGTCATGAAGCGTACCAAGGGTGCGGCGAATCCGCAGGAGGCCACCGAGCTGCTCAAGGAAAAGCTCGCAAAGCTGTAAGCAGTAAGCGGTATCACTGCGCGATGATTGATAATGGGCTCCGCCCAAACCCGCCAAAGGGACTTGTCCCTTTGGAATCCCGAAATGAGAAGAAAACAGGCGTTGACCTCAAACGGTCGGCGCCTGTTTTCACAATAATAAAAGTTTACGGGTTTTCAAAGGGCGGGTACTTACATTTCAAGCGCGATCAGAAGATCCATGATCCCGTCAATATCCGCGTCCTTTCCGAACACCGCCTGATATTCAAGCCCGCTGAGTACAAACGGGTCAAATCCTGCCGCGTAATACGTGATCCGCAGGCTGTCATCATAGGCATCCGGCGTAAGGACATAAAAGGTTCTCCCGCGGTACTCCATCTGCTCCGCGCGCGGATCGCCGTCCGAACCGCGCATTCTGTCCCGGTCTGTCAGCGTGATCTGCCCGCCGGAAAATTCGTATGTCACGGACAGACAGAATGAGCCGTCCGCATGAACATCGCCGTTCCGGCTGACGATTCCGGCTTTGTACCGCAGAAAATCAGCGCTGCTGCACGGCTGAATCGGATGTCCGAATAATTCCTTTGCTTCTTCATAGCTTACGGTCATGCTTGTGAATACCGCGCCCGGCGTGCCGGGGATGCCGGGATCTGCCTGCGCTTTTGTTGTCTGCGGCGCGGGCGGCTTCGCCGTTTCTGCGGCGGCCGGGGTTGTCGCGGGCGGGATTGTCTGCGCAGATACGGTGGTTTGCGGCAGCATCGCAGCAGTCACCGGCGGCTCTGTCTGCCGGAGCGGCGCAGCTTCGGTGCCGGATGCGGGCACATCTTCTGAAACAGTCTGCGTTCCCTGCGATTCTGCCGGTTCGGTCTGCTGCGCGGATTCTGCCGGATCGGCAGGCGCGGTCAGGCTGCTTTGCGGGCGCGCAGTCTGACGGAAAACGGCCTCTGTCCCTGCGGCAGAAGCAGTTGTTACAGGCGGCTCCTCCGGCATCTGCTGCACCGGAATCTCCGGCGGCTCCGTGAAATGCGTTCGCCAGACGAACCCGGATACGGCGGCACAGCCGAATCCGGCCAGCACCGGAACCGTCCGCCGGAGGGTACGCAGCCGCTGCCGTTTTTTTGCCTGATACGTCTGAAACCGCATCAGCAGGCTCTGATACATCTCCTCATCATTCTTCATATTCAAATCCGCTCCTTTCCAGTTCGTTTTTCAGCGCTTTTTTTGCGTGATACAGCAAATCCCGGATCTGCCTGTCCGATTTGTGCATCACAAGTGCGAGCTCCGCATTGCGGAAGCCCTCAAAATAGCTGAGATACAGCACCTGCCGGTATTCCGGCTTCAGCCTGTGCAGCGCCTGATGCACCATCCGCTTCTGTTCGGTCCGGATGCAGATGCGCTCCAGGCTCTGCGCGTCAGCCAGATGCTCCTGCGATTCCAGCGGCACAATCCGGAGCTTTGCGTGCTTCCGGAGATACTTTGCCGTGACATGGTAGCCGATTGCATAGAGCCATGTTCTGAACGTGCTTTTCCCGGAAAAATCCGGGCGCTTTTTCATCAGCTCAAAAAATGTATCCTCTGCCAGCTCCTCCGCCGTGTGTATATTCTGGACAAAGCTGTTCAGATATAAGATCAGTCCCGCACGGTAGGCGCAGACGATCTCGCGCAGTCCTTCATTGTCGCCCGCAAGAAATCTGCGGTAGCTGCCCGCACCGCTGTCCATGGGCAATCCCTCCTTCCGGGAAAGATTTTCTGTTTCCTTACTTCTTAGTACCGTTATTTCGGAAAATGTCGAAGCGGCTGCGCAGATTTTTTCTGCGATGCCGAAGCGATCCGGCAGAGGCGCTGTCAGGGCAGTCATTCTACATTTTCCGCGCAGCTTTTGCGGTATAATATGACGGCATAGACATATACCGCAAAAGAGAGGAATGGTTTTTATGATCGAATGGAGCGAACTGCGCGCGGATCCCCGCGTCCGCTATGCAGCAAAGGTGACCGGCAGCGGGGCTGCGGCCTGTCTGCTGGCGACCGTACAGCTCAACGGCATGTCCCTGCCGCTGAATACGGCACTGGCGGCTGCGGTGTCCCCGGCCTGCGGCGCTGCCGTACTCGCCGGGAGCGCCGCATCCTACGCGCTGACCGGAATGCTGCAAAAGCAGCCTGCGCTGCTCTGCGCCGTCGCTGTGACCGCCGTGCTCCGCTGGATTCTCGGGATTCAGCCGGGGTCAAAGGCATCCGCGATGCTCGCTGCGGGGAGCACGCTGATTTCCGCCGTGATTTTTGCGCTCGCCGGACTGATCAACGGGACAGGCTGGATTCCCTGGATCTGCGGGAGCATTCTGGCAGGCGTGCTCGCCTACTGTATCCGCGAGGTGCTCGTGCGGATCGGCACGGGGCTGCCGGTGCGTCTGCACGATGCGGACAGGCTGACCTTTTCCGCCTGCTATGTGTTCTGCATTGCGGCGCTCTGCGCGGTGCGGCTGATGAGCGTCGGATTCGGGGAGATGGCCGCGGCCTTTGTCACACTGACCGCCGCGCGCCGGTACCGCATCAGCGGGGGCATGGCCTGCGGGACGCTCTCCGCACTGGCACTCATGCTGGCAGATACCGGAACGGCAGGCTATGCCGCCATGCTCCCGGCGGCAGGATTTGCGGCTGGGTGCCTCGCGGGACATTCCGCGGGCTTTCTGTATCTGGTTTTTCAGGCGGTCTGTGCGCTCGGGCTGATTCTGTCGCAGCAGACCGCGGGCATTGCGGGCGCATGGGTCGGCGGCATGATCGGAGGACTGGCATTCCTGATTGACCCTGCGCCGCAGCTCGCAGAGCAGCTTTTGCAGTGGAACGATTCCGAGGCGGATCTTGCCGCGCTGACCAATGCGCGGATGCAGTTTCTCTCGCAGTCGATTGCCGGGGTGCGCGGCGCGGCAGAGCAGATAGCCGGGCTGATGTCCGGCAGCGAGGACGGCTGCGACGCTGCTGACCGCGTCTGTGAGCAGATTTGCAGCAGCTGCAAAAGCCGGACACTCTGCTGGGAAAGCGGCGACGATGAAGTGAAGCGCTGCTTCCGCAGGCTGGCACAGGAGCCGCCCTCCGCAAGGCTGAAAGCGCCGTTCAACTGTGTGCAGGCGGCGCGCGTGACCGCGGAGTTCGCCCGGATTAAGCGGCAGGCACTGACCGCCCGTGCGCTGAATGCAAGACTGCGCGAATCGCAGAAGCTGCTGTTTTCGCAGATGCAGATTACCGAATCGCTGCTCACACGCGCCGCACAGCCGCCGCAGAAAACCTATCACCGGGAGCTGACGCGCTTTGTTTCGGATGTGCTGGAGCGCTTCGGCATTCCCGTAAAGGCTGCGGCCGTATCGACCGGAGAGGATCAGCGGATGCTGATTGAGCTGTATGCGCCGAAGGATGACGAGCCGGATCCGGAGCTGATTGAGGATTGTCTGTCCGAGGCGCTGCAAAAGCCGCTGGCCTTCTGCGGCACGGAAATTGCCGGGAATGTGCGGCGGCTCCTGCTGCGCTCTGCCGGCGGATTCTGCGTATCGGCTGCTGCGGCACAGTGCGCGGTGCATGAGGACGAGCCCTGCGGCGACTGCTGGGATACCTTCACGGACGGCGACGGTGCGTATTATCTTGCGGTTTCGGACGGCATGGGATCAGGGCGGCGCGCCGCGCTGGATGCGAGGATCGTGCTGTCCGATTTCCGGCAGCTTGTGCAGTCCGGCGTGGAGTGCAGAGAGGCCGCGAAGATCATCAATGCACTCATGATGACGCGTTCCGGGGAGGAGCGGTTTGCGACGCTCGACATTGCGAAAATCTGCACGGATACGGCAACGGTCACGCTGTACAAATACGGTGCGGGGCCGACCTTCATCCGGCATGCCGGGCGCATTACGCTGTTTCAGGCCGCGACCAATCCGATCGGCATTCTGCCGGATGCGGAGCCGTTCACGGCGGTCATGCAGCTGGAGCGCGGGGACATGCTCTGCCTGCTGACGGACGGGCTCGACGAGCAGCTGTTCCCGTACATCCGGAAAACGATGCAGCAGGGCGGGGATCTGCAAACGCTCGCACACGCTGTCTGCAACAAGGCGCAGCGCAGTGCAAAGGGCGATCCGCGGGACGATATGACCGTGCTGGCGGCGGCTGTTTCGGCGGCAGTCGCAGACGACTGATATTCGCCGGCTTAACAGCATGTATAATTCGAATGATATTTTACAAAAGCTGCGTTTGCGGCCTGAGAGCGGCAATTCCGGATTATAAAAAAATTGCTTGCAGATTTGTGCAGCATGTCGGAAAACTGACGGCGCACAAATCCGACATTCCCGTTCATATTGTTCTACTCAGAAAACAATTCGGTTATTATTTTCAGATTTTTTCATAGTTCGGCACGAAGTGTTGTCATTATGCACAAAAGATCGTTCTGAAATTGGCCGAATCTCCGAAATTTCCCTTAAATTGCAAAAACACTTGCAGTTTGGGCAATTCTATGGTAAAATGTATATACGGCGAGATGCCGCATAAGGCAATTTTTGCGCAAAGTGTACGAGGTGCATCAGCAAACAAATGCCTTTCGTCAGTATCGGAGAAACGTCCGGCAGCCGCTGCCGGAGCCGTTTTTAGGAGGAACACATGAACACGGAACAGAAACGACAGAACGCGGGTCAGAACCCGAATGCGTTTCCGCTGCACCTCTTTTTTGAGGGCAGGAATTATGAAGCGCAGCGCTTCTTCGGTGCGCATACCGAGGTGCGGGACGGCGCCGAGAAAACCGTCTTCCGCGTCTGGGCGCCGAATGCAATAGATGTTTCAGTCGTCGGTGATTTCAATGCGTGGGACCGCAAGGCCAATACCATGCTGCCGGTCGCAGACGGAATCTGGGAGGCTGCCATCGACAGGCTTCCGCCGTTCACGATCTATAAATACAGCATCCTGACCAAGTCCGGTGAGGTGCTGCTGAAGAATGACCCCTACGGCACCCATTTTGAAACGGCGCCGCAGAATGCGACCAAGCTGTTTGAGTCATCCTATCGCTGGAAGGATGCAAAATGGCAGAAGCAGAAGGCGCAGACGAACATCTATAAATCCCCGATGAACATTTACGAGGTTCACTTCGATTCGTGGCGCACCTATGAGGATGGAAATCCGTTCAGCTACGAGGAATTTGCGAAGCAGATGATCCCGTATATGCAGGAGCTTTCCTATACGCACATCGAATTCATGCCGCTGACGGAGTATCCGTTTGACGGTTCCTGGGGCTATCAGGTCACGGGTTATTTTGCGCCGACCTCCCGCTTCGGCACGCCGGATGACTTCCGGAAGATGATCGACCTGTTCCATCAGGCGGGCATCGGCGTCATTCTGGACTGGGTACCGGCGCATTTCCCGAAGGACGAGCAGGGGCTTTACGAGTTCGACGGCGCATGCCTGTACGAATACACCGATCCGCTCAAGCGCGAGCACAAGGGCTGGGGTACCAGAGTATTCGATTACGGCCGGCCGGAGATCCGCTCGTTCCTGATTTCCTCGGCCTGCTGGTGGCTGGATTCGTTCCACATCGACGGCCTGCGCGTGGATGCCGTCGCGTCCATGCTGTATCTCGACTATGACCGCAGGGACGGCGAGTGGCGTCCGAATATCAACGGCGGCCGGGAGAACCTTGAGGCAGTCGCATTCTTAAAGCAGCTCAATGAGGCGGTCTTTGCACGGCACCCCGATGTGCTGATGATTGCGGAAGAATCGACCGCATGGCCGCTGGTCACCAAGCCGACCGACATCGGCGGCCTGGGCTTTAACTTCAAAGTGAACATGGGCTGGATGAACGACATGCTCACATATATGTCTATGGATCCGCTGTACCGCGCATTCAATCATGACAAGCTGACATTCTCGTTCTTTTACTGCTTTTCTGAGAACTACGTGCTGCCGATTTCCCATGATGAGATCGTTCACGGCAAATGCTCGATGATCGAGAAGATGCCCGGCACGGATGAGCAGAAATTCGCGTCTTACCGCGCGTTCCTGTGCTATATGTTCGCACATCCCGGCAAAAAGCTGCTCTTTATGGGACAGGAATTCGGGCAGCGCAGGGAATGGAATTACAAATCCGAGCTGGAATGGTTCATGCTGGATTATCCGAACCATAAATCTCTGCTGGAATTTTCCAAAGCGCTCAATAAGCTCTACCGCGATACCCCCGCGCTCTGGGAGAATGACGATTCGTGGAAGGGCTTCAGCTGGATTTCCAATGACGATTACCGGCAGAGCGTGATTGCGTTCCGCCGCATCGACGACAGCGGCAATGAGATCATTGCGGTCTGCAACTTTGTGCCGGTCGGCAGAGAGGATTACAAAATCGGCGTGCCGTTCCCCGGAACCTACACGCTGGTATTCGATTCCGACGCCGTCACATTCGGCGGCAGCGGCACGGCGCTGAAAAAAGTGAAGTCGGAGGAATACCCGATGCACGGCTTTGACCAGTCCGCCGCGCTGACGCTCCCGCCGCTTTCGGTGCAGTATTACAAATACACACCGACGAAGCCGCGCGTTAAGGCGGAGGAGGCCGCGCCGGTCACTGAGGAAAAGCCGAAGCGTACCCGCGCAAAGAAGGCAGAGGCCGCGCCGGTCACCGAGGAAAAGCCGAAGCGCACCCGCGCAAAGAAGGCAGAAGCCGCGCCGGTCACCGAGGAAAAGCCGAAGCGCACCCGCGCAAAGAAGGCAGAAGCCGCGCCGGTCATCGAGGAGAAGCCGAAGCGCACCCGCGCAAAGAAGGCAGAAGCCGCACCGGCCGCTGAGGAAAAGCCGAAGCGCACCCGCACCAGAAAAGCGACTGCGAAGGGCGGCAAAGAATAACTGAAGGAGGCGTTTACCCTATGAATACAAAAAAAGAGGTCGTAGCAATGCTCCTCGCAGGCGGACAGGGCAGCAGACTCTATGCACTGACAAAGGATATGGCGAAACCGGCTGTGCCGTTCGGCGGAAAATACCGGCTGATCGACTTTCCGCTTTCCAACTGCACCAATTCCGGCATTGACACGGTCGGCGTGCTGACGCAGTATCAGCCGCTCGTGCTGAATGAGTATATCGGCAACGGCGAGCCGTGGGATCTGGACCGCATGAACGGCGGCGTCCATGTGCTCCCGCCTTACGAGAGCAACTCCGGTGCATCGTGGTACGAGGGTACTGCGAACGCGATTTATCAGAACATCAGCTTCATCGAGCGCTATGATCCGGAATATGTTGTCGTGCTGGGCGGCGACCATATCTACAAAATGGATTACGCAAAGATGGTCGATTTCCATAAGGCGCAGAAAGCCGATCTGACGATTGCCGTGCTGGACGTCCCGCGCTCGGAAGCATCGCGCATGGGCATCATGATCTGCGATGATGAAATGCGCGTTACGGACTTTGAGGAAAAGCCCGCAGAGCCGAAATCCACGCTGGCCTCCATGGGCATTTATGTGTTCACATGGTCGAAGCTGAAAAAGTATCTGATCGAAAATGAGAATGCCAACACCGGCTCAAAGGACTTCGGCAAGGACATCATTCCCGCCATGCTCAATAATGGCGAGCGCCTCTACGCCTACACCTTTGAGGGCTACTGGAAGGACGTCGGCACGCTGGATTCGCTCTGGGATGCGAACATGGATCTGCTCGCTCCGGCAGAGCCGCTGAACCTGTACGACAAATCCTGGCGCATTTATTCGCGGCACAGCAATCTGCCGCCGCAGTATATCGGTGATACCGCACAGATCGAAAATGCGATGATTACCGAAGGCTCCGTCATCAACGGCAAGGTTGATTTCTCCGTCATCTTCGGCGGTGTGACAATCGAGGAGGGCGCGCAGGTGCAGTACAGTGTTGTGATGCCCGGAACCGTGATCAAGGCGGGCGCCGTCGTGGAATATGCAATCGTCGGCGAGGACTGCGTGATCGGGGAGAACGCCCATGTCGGCAGAGATCCCGCGGAGTTTATCGGCAGTGAACGCGATAACTGGGGCATTGCCGTGACAGGACACCGGATCACCGTCGGCGCGGGCAAGGAAGTCGCACCGAAGCAGATCCTTTCGGAATCCATTTGAGCGCGGCAAAAAACGGAGGTTTAGCAATGGGAATCAATCAGAATGTTCTGGGGCTGGTGTTTGCCAGCATCCATGATGAAGCGATCTTCGATCTGACCAAGAACCGCACAATGGGTTCCGTTCCGTTCGGCGGCAGATACCGTCTGATCGACTTTCCGCTTTCCAATTTCGTCAATTCCGGCATTTCACAGGTCGGCGTGATCACCAAAAGCAATTACGGCTCGCTGCTCGATCACGTCGGCTCCGGCAGAGAATGGGATCTCGCCCGCAAAAAGGGCGGCCTGCACCTGCTCCCGCCGTACAGCCACACCAGCTCGACCATTTATCACGGAAAAATGGACGCGCTCGGCAATGTGTGGAGCTTTGTGGAGCATTCCAATGCGGATTACGTTGTGCTGTCGGACTGCAATGTCGTCACCAACATCGACTTCCGCCCGGCTGTTGCAGCACATATTCAGGCAGGCGCGGACATTACCGTGATCTATGCCAAGGGATACTATGACCATACGGACGGCACCGCTGCAACAATCTTCGGTATCGGCGGCGACGGCTTTGTCAATGACGTCATGATCAACCCGCCGATGACCGGAAGCTGCAATCTCGGGCTGGATATGTATATCATGAGCCGGGACTTCCTGCGGAAGATCGTCAAGGAGTCGATCAGCCGCAACCGCACCAGCCTGCGCAGGGACATCCTGCTCGACCGGAATGCGGGCTATAAGATTCTCGCCTATGAGCATAAGCAGTATTACTCGAAGATTGTTTCGCTCGCGTCCTATTTCAACGCGAATCTGGCGCTGCTGGATACCGAAAAGCGGAACGCGCTCTTTGCCAAGAACGCACCGATCCTGACGAAGACCAAGGATAACGCGCCGGTTCACTTCGGACTGGAATCGCATATCAAAAACTCGCTGATCGCAGACGGCTGCGTCATTGAGGGCAAGGTCGAGAACTGTGTGCTGTTCCGCGGCGTCCGGATCGGAAAGGGCTCCATGGTCAGGGACAGCATCATTACGCAGGCAGGTGTCATCGGAGAGCGCTGCTCCATCCGCAATGTCATCACGGACAAGAATGTGATCATCGCGGACGAGCGCGTGCTGACCGGTTCTGCCGGCTATCCGCTGTTTATCGGAAAGGGCGCGGAGATCTGAGAAACGGAGGGCGAACCATGAATATTTTATATGCAGCAAGCGAAGCAAGACCTTATGTTGCATCCGGCGGGCTGGCGGACGTCGCCGGCGCACTGCCGCTCGCACTGAACCGGAAGGGGCATGACTGCCGCGTCGTGATCCCGCTGTACAAGTCCATCGGCGAGGACATGCGGAAGGACATGACTTTCATCACCTCGATCACGGTCGATGTGGCGTGGAGAAAGCAGTACTGCGGCATCTTCACCTCGGTGTATCAGGGCGTGACCTATTACTTCATCGACAATGAGTATTATTTCAAGCGGGACGGCATCTACGGCTTCTATGACGACTGCGAGCGCTTTGTGTTTTTCAGCCGTGCAATCCTGGAGATGCTCCGCGTGATCGACTTCAAGCCTGCCGTCATCAACTGCAACGACTGGCAGACTGCACTGACGCCCGTTTACTACCAGATCTTTTACAAGTATCAGGAGGGCTTCGACAAGATCCATACCGTGTTCACGATCCACAACATCGCCTATCAGGGCAAGTACGGCACGGAGGTGCTGAACGAGCTCATGGGCATCCCGATGTATCATGCGAATCTGCTGGAATATGACGGCAATGTCAACATGATGAAGGGCGCGATTGAAACCGCGGATAAGATCACAACGGTTTCTCCGAGCTATGCATGGGAGATTCTCGATCCGTGGTATTCGCACGGACTGGACAGGGCATTGACAAACAAGCAGTATAAGCTGACAGGCTTCCTGAACGGCATTGACACGGACAGCTACGATCCGGAAACGGATGAGGCACTGACGCCGCCCTATGCGCATTACGGCATCGGGGATGCGGCGGGCAAGCTGGCGTGCAAGCGCGCGCTCCAGCAGGAGCTCGGGCTGCCGGAGGACGACCAGCCGCTGATCGGCATCTGCTCGCGCTTTGTCGCGCACAAGGGCATCGACCTGATCCGCTACGTCTTTGAGGAAATGGTGCAGAACGGCTTCCATTTTGCCGTGCTCGGCAGCGGTGAACGCATTTACGAGGACTTCTTCAAGGAAATGGCGTGGCGCTATCCGAAGGCAGTCAGCGTGACGCTCGGGTTCTATCCGCAGCTTTCCCGCAGACTGTACGCGGGCTGCGACATGTTCCTGATGCCCTCGCAGAGCGAGCCCTGCGGCCTGGCACAGATGTATGCGATGCGCTACGGCACCATGCCGATTGTCCGCGAAACCGGCGGCCTGCGCGATTCCGTCCGGGATGCGGGCGGCGAGAACGGCACCGGCTTCACGTTCAAGACCTACAATGCGCATGATATGCTCGGTGCATGCCTGCGTGCAAAGGGCGCTTACGAGAACAAGCCGTTCTGGGAGGAAATCCGCAAAAATGCGATGTCGCAGGATTTCAGCTGGGCATCCTCCGCAGAGTTGTATCTCGGCCTTTACAGAGAACTGGAAAGCTGGGATTCCTGAGCGGGCATTTCCCGTTTCGATTGATCTGAAATAAGCCGCGGGCGCTTCCGGAATCAGGAAGCGCCCGTTAGTTTGCCGGAGATACCTCTTTAACAATCTGCCGTTGCATTTTTCTGCGCGGTGTGATATAATAAAAACAGATCTGAAAAAGGGGGAATATGATGCCGCGAATCAAATGGGTCGGAATCATCCGCGACATTGACATTTATCAGACCGGCGTGCTGCCGAAACATGCGATTCAGCTGCGGATGCCGCGCGACCTGAACGGCATGATGACAACCGCACTGCCGTTCGTCCTGCCGCCTGCGCTGCTCTGCTGCGGCTCGGTTTTCCTGAAAACGCTGCTGATGCATCACCGGCAGATCCGGCCGCTCTGGATTGCTGTCGGCGCAGTCATCGGCCTGCTGCTGATGTTTCTGCATGAGCTGCTGCACGCAATCGTGTACCCGAAGGACGCCTATGTGTACATCGGTATTGTGCCAGGTGCGTTTGCAGCTGTTGCGCTGGCCTCGCATCCGATGCGGCGCGGACGCTTTCTGCTGATGACGCTGCTCCCCGCCGTGCTGGGGATCATTCCGCTGGTGCTGTTCTGGCTGCTGCCGAAGGATACGGTCGTGCTGAACAGCATTGTGTTCGGCATTGCGGTCATGGGTCTGGTGATGCCGTATACGGATTATTATACCGCGTATCAGGTGCTCCGGCAGACGCCGAAGGTCTGCTTTGTGCAGAACGAAAAGGACGACGTGTATTATTTTGAGTGAGGCCGTCACGCATCCGGCGCTGCCCTCAGACAGATTCCGATATCAAAAACTGCCCCGAAGCACAAGCTGCTTCGGGGCAGTCTGTTTGTCGAAAAAAGGATTGCTGCGCGATGAATCGGAATGGAGCCTCCGTGCCTGGGTCCGTTTTTCATCCGCCGGAGATACCGCTTTTTTATGTTACTGACCGTTTTCCAGGTAGTTGATCGCCCAGTCAAGCTCATAGTCTTCCTTATCACGGAAAATTGCCATTGCCGCGTCAAGATCCAGCGGAATGCGCTCCTCGACCGGGTTCCGGCTGATGCGGTCTGCGCGGGTATCGACATTCGGGACGCCGGTTTCATCCATGACGAGGCCGACCGGATAACCGACTGTGACAACGCCGCCGGACAGCACGCATATTCCGCCGGTTTCCTGATTGCAGCCGCTCGGATCCGTGATGCCCGCAAGGGTGACGTTCGGCAGCTTGGAGAGATAGAGCGAGGTTCCGTCGCCCGCGCTGGCACAGTTGTAATTCGTCAGTGCCACGACCGACAGATCCTTGAATTCGCCGGTGCCGTGAACGCCGTGATCGGAAACGCAGGTATACTGCCCGTTTTTGCGGATGCCGAGCCCCTGTCCGTACCAATCCCGGTCGGTCAGCAGGTCGCAGAGCGCGCAGCCGATTTCGTCTAAGCCGCCCATGTTGTTGCGCAGATCGACGACCAGATACTCCATGCCCTGTGCTTTCAGCTCATTGAGCCGCGTGCGGAAAATTTCTCTTGCGTATTTCTGATCACCCGTCAGGTAGCCGGTGATATTTTTCAGTCCCATTAAATCTGAGGACAGCGTTTCTGCGTTCAGGATGAGATAGCCGCATTTGTCATCCAGCATTTTTGCACTGAAATTCTGCTCCAGAAATGCCTGATAATCCTCCGGCGATTCCATTTTCGGAGCGTGAGAAAACGCATCCATCGCTTCATGCGCCGTCCGGCAATCGCCGAGATCAGAGAGCGTGACGGTCTTTTCACTGCCGGATTTGTCAAGGAACGCGACATCGACGGTATCACCGCCCAGTGCAGAGAGATACAGCGGCGCAAGCCGGTCTGCGTTGGCCTTCACGGGGATGCCGTAATCGGGTACATCCTCCGCAGCCGCCTGCAAAACAGGCTTGCCGTTCCATTGCGTGATGACGGTGCCGTCCTCGATGCCGAGCTTGTTCACTTCCTCCGACGTGCAGACCGCGATCACCTCGCCGCTGTCAAGCTGCACCATCGCAAGGCCGTATTCACGCTGGTGAAATGCGGACTGCTTTTCTTCTTCCTTGCCGATCTGACAGTCTGCATAGATATGGCCGTCGTGCAGTTCATTGGTGAATTCCTGCACGGCATTCATGAATTTTACCGCATCCTGTTCCTGCTCGGCGGTCTGAACTGCGGGCAGATATTTTGCTTCGAGCGCCGCAAAATCGGCCCCTTTCCACTCTTTCAGGACATAGGTCTTGTCCATGTGCTGCACAAGCGAGCGGAAGGATTCCGTATAGCTTTTCTGCGATTCATTGAAAAGATTCGGAGCCGTGCCGCAGAAATAGAAGCCGCAGAGTGCTGTCAGCAGACCGGTCAGAAATGCCGTGATGCAGTAGCCGATCTTCCGCTTTGCAAACAGCATCGGAATCAGCGCCAGAACGGCAATGGCGTACAGCGGGATAAACATGCTGAGCGCCAACGGAAATCCGCGGACATAGAGCCATGCGTGTACCGCGCAGATCAGCAGCGGAATCAGACAGAGCAGCCGCCATCTGCCGAGTTTCTGCCAATCCTCCCGCCATTTATGATGCAGCACTGCAAGAAGCAGCATACTCAGTAGAACCGCACCGCACCAGATCATCTGCGTTTTGTTTGCCATGGCAAAGACATGCCGCAGAGAACCGAAAAGAGTATCCAGAGTATCCATTGTATAGCCTCCCAATCGTTGAATGTATTATTATTATACAGCAGATAGGGCATTTTGTCAATCTGCGGCAATGCAGGGAGAAGCGGCGGGGACGCTGTGCAGAAAACAGAGCGCCGACCCGAAGGCCAGCGCTCTGTTTTGAATATATCGAAAATACCGTGATCGGCTTATTCGTACATCGGGGTGGAGAGATAACGCTCACCGGTATCCGGCAGCAGCGCCACAATGGTCTTGCCCTTGTTTTCCGGACGCTTGGCCAGCTGGAGTGCTGCCCAGAGTGCCGCGCCGGAGGAAATACCGACCAGGAAGCCTTCGGCTCTGGCAACAGCCTTGCCGGTTGCATAGGCATCCTCATTCGTCACGGTGATAATCTCATCATAGATCTGCGTGTTCAGCGTTTCCGGCACAAAGCCTGCACCGATACCCTGAATGCCGTGCTTGCCTGCGACACCCTCGGAAAGCACCGGGGAGCCCTTCGGCTCGACTGCAACGACCTTCACATTCGGGTTCTGCGACTTCAGATATGCGCCGACGCCGCTGATCGTGCCGCCTGTGCCGACACCGGACACGAAAATATCAACCTTACCCTCGGTGTCATTCCAGATCTCGACACCGGTCGTCCGCTGATGGATCGCGGGGTTCGCCGGGTTCGTGAACTGCGACGGAATGAAGCTGCCCGAAATCTCGGAAGCCAGCTCCTCCGCCTTGGCGATGGCACCCTTCATACCCTTGGAGCCTTCGGTGAGAACCAGCTCTGCGCCGTAAGCCTTCATCAGATTGCGGCGCTCGATGCTCATGGTTTCCGGCATGGTGATGATCAGACGGTAGCCGCGGGACGCCGCGACAGAGGCCAGACCGATGCCCGTATTGCCCGAGGTCGGCTCAATGATGACGCTGCCCGGCTTCAGAAGTCCCTTTTCTTCTGCGTCGTCAATCATTGCAGCAGCAACTCTGTCCTTGACCGAACCGGCCGGATTGAAATACTCCAGCTTGCCCAGAACGGTCGCTTCCAGCTGATTCGCCTTTTCGATGCGCGTCAGCTCCAGCAGCGGCGTACCGCCGATCAGATCCGTGATATTCTTATAAATGCTCATGAGAATACGCTCCTTTTCAAATATATATATAATATTATTATGGGTTTCCGGTTATCATTTGCGGGGGAGGGTCTGCACAGTCCTCCGCTGTCAACATCGTTTCATCGCCTATACGCCTCCTATGTTTACCCATATATCCTATCTGTTTGGTATGATATTATTATAGCAGACAAAAACGGATTTGTCAACCCCTTTTTGAAAAAAATTTTTTGCAGACTGTATCTGCCGCTGCGGGCGCCAACCGGAAATGATCAGCGCCCGCTTCTGTCGTATTGTATGCAAACAGGCGCCGACGGTTTCCGCCGGCGCCTGTTCCGAGCATTTGATTCGGATTGCCCGGCAGACTGCTTTCTCAGTTGCTCCGGACAATAACAACCTGATGCGTGGTTGCATAAACATTGGTGAACAGCACATGCTCCTTGCGTTCGTCCGTCACGGAAAGACCCGCAACACCGACATCCGCGATGCCGTTTTCCACATTCGGAATGACCGCTTCAAAGGCCAGATCCGAAATCTGGAGCTCGTAGCCGAGATAATCGCAGACCGCGTTCATCATGTCCACGTCAAAGCCGACGATGTCCTCACCCTCACGCCACTCATAGGGCGGGAATTCTGCATTGGTTGCCATGTACAGCTTGCCCTTATCTCTTTTGACATCCGTCTTCGGCACATACGGGTGCTGCCCCTTTTCGTCACCCTCGTAGTTGCTCTTGATCGTACCGAGCGTGCCGTCCACGAACAGCTGCATCAGTGCGCTGTTGAGTTCCTTCTGGAGCTCTGTGTTATTCTTGCCGACTGCGATTGCATATTCTTCTTCTGCGAACGCCTCGTCCAGAATACGGATGCCCGGGTGTGTTTCCAGGAATGTATTGGCGGTTTCCAGATCCGCGATGACGGCATCAATGACGCCTTGCTCCAGTGCCTGCACGCCGTCAGCAGCCTTGACATAGCGCTGCGGTTCTGCATTTTCAATGTCGCCTGCGAGCGTATCTGCTGTTGTGCCTTTTTGTACGCCGATTTTTTTTCCGTTCAGGTCTGCGATGCTGTTGACCGTGTTCGCGGGGATTTTGGAACCGCAGCCTGTCATCAGCACGCTGCAAAGTGCGAGTACAGACAGTACGGCTGTGCATTTTTTCGTCATCATGTTCTAGCAACCTCCCATTCAATGTCCGCCTCAAAGACGGATAACTGCACTTATTATAACATATCCCAACAGAATAATCAATAGCTTTCACGATTTTGTAGATAAATGAACAAAACGAAGCAAAATGATGACATTGCTTTCCGGAATATGAAGAAATGCGAAAGAATGTCTGAAAAAACGGAAAAAGGCCTTGTTTTTTTCAGCCCGCCGTGATATGATACAGGCAGAAACGGAGCTGCCGCAGATCTTACAGGAGGGATGCAGGCAAATGGAACTGAATATGCCTGTCATCACAGACCTCATCGTGATGCTCTGCGTATATGTGCTTGTGCTGTTTCCGCGCTGGAAAAAACAGGGTGCGGATATGCTTGCAGTCAGGACGCTGATGTATGTGCATCTGGGGCTGGTGCTGTATGTGACGCTGATGCCGCTGCTGGTTTCGGTTCCGTTCTGGAGAGAGATGCCGTACACCCCGATGAACAGTCAGCCGTTCATTGACGTGAAGCTGCGCAGGGGCGATTATCTGCGGCAGATCGGGCTGAATACGCTGCTGCTCATGCCCTACGGCTTTCTCCGGCCGCTGACAAAAAAGGGATACTGCTTTTTCGGAACAGTCATCCTGACATTCTTTTTCAGTCTGACGATCGAGCTGCTTCAACCGTTCACCGGGCGGACATCCGACGTCACCGACCTCATTACGAATACCGCAGGCGGCGCTGCGGGCTGTATCATTTCCGCATGGCTGCGCCCGCTGACCGGTGCAGTCTTACAGAAAATCAATAAGGAGCGTGGATTCAAATGACAACAAACGAGTGGGATCTGAGGAATTTGATTTCGGAGGGCGCATTCTCGCACAAACGCCTGCTGATGCTGGTGATCGGCGGACTGGCTGCCGGAATTCTGACAACAGCATGCGGGGCATACGGGTACGGCTTTCTGAGCGATGCCATCGGCCAGGTCAGCCAGGGGCTGTTCCTCTGGGCAGTGATCTGCACCCTGATTTCGGTTTCCGCAAAAACGCCGCTGCATGCGGCTGCCGGTGTGGTCTGCTATCTGATTTCCATGCTGCTGGGCTGCGTGCTTGCGGGCAGCGTGGGCGGCTGCTATGTCTGGGAAATGCTGCTGTTTGTCCGGATGCTTGCGCTGATTCCGGCGGGCATCCTCGGACTGTGCGCGTGGTATCTCCGCCGTCTGGAGGCACTGCGCGTCGCAGCGCTGGTCGCAGGCATCGTGCTGCCGCTGCTGGACATCATGTTCCTCTCGGACACATCCCTGCCGGTGCTGGCCGCTGAGGGCGGGCTGTTCCTTGCGTTCTTCACAGTGCTCCGGCATCTCGGAGAGGATCAGCGGGAGCAGATTCTCTACCGCAGAAACTTTATGGGAAGCTGCGAACCGCTGAACCGGTTCTGAGCAGCATCACATACCGCAGTATGACCGGCAGGACGGATCCGCAGAACGTCCTGCCGGTATCCTGCCGTTTCTGCGCACAGGAGTATGCAAATGAAAAGCATCAGCAGGAAAAAGGCCTGCATTCTCGGCTGCACGGCCGCGGCGGCAGTCCTCGCGGTGCTGCTGCTGACTGCGCTGCATTTCACCTCCGCCGGAAGGTACATCCGCAGTGAAATTGCAGCGCAAAATGCGGCAGATCCGGCCTTTTCCGGGCTCCGGAAAACCGTACAGCATACGCGGAATGTCAGCGTCTATCAGTCGGAGCTGGACAGCGAAACCGGAACAATTCTGCTCTGCGCGCAGACGGAAACCCTTGCGGATACCGTCCGTGCAGTGCAGAATATACATGCGTATCTTGCGGACACAGCAGATGCGCCGGAGCGTGCGTATAAAATCAAGCTCGACTTTCATCTTCAGGATGACAGCATTCCGCAGAATGTGCGGTACTATAACTATCATGCAGGCGATGATGCGCCCGCGATGACACTGTTCCGCTGTGAGATTGAGCACAACCTGAGCACATCCGAAACCGAATCGCTGAGCAGCCTGACCTTTCTGAAATCGCTGGATATTCAGCGGAGCATTCCGCCGGAGGCACTGCATACGCTGGATTCGCTGACTGCGCTGACAGAACTGCGGATCCGGTGTGACGCGGGCATTCCGCCTGAAACCGCCGCGCATCTGAAAGAGATGCATCCGGACTGCCGCATCACGGTCAACGGACTGAGCACAGCAGGAGATTTTACGTAAAAAGAGAGCGCCGACCTTTGCGTCGGCGCTCTCAGCTTTTCGATAAAGCGGTATCAGTAAAGAGGTATCTCCGATGGATTCAGAATGGGCTCCGCCCAAACCTGCCAAAGGGATCAATCCCTTGGGAATCCTACGATATGAGAAATGAAGTATACAAAATGGGTTCTGGGGATACGTCCCCAGCGGGAGTTTGAGGGCAGCGTCCTCATTACAAATCATCGCGCAGCGATACCTTTTCACGCCTGCGTGTAGTTGTCGATGCGTTCAAAGCCGTCCAGGAGGACATCTCTGCGGCGGAAGGCCTGTTCTGTTCCGCGCGCGACGCAGGTCAGCGGATCCTTTGCCGTGCGGCACGGCACGCCGAGCATTCTCGTCAGATACGGCTCCAGTCCGCCGAGCAGCGCGCCGCCGCCCGTCAGCAGAATGCCGCTCTGACAGATATCCCCGACCAGCTCCGGCGGAGTTTCCTCCAGCACGCGGCGGATCGTTTCCCCGATCTCGTTGATGTCGTCCTCCAGTGCCTCAAACAGCTCCGCCTCAGAAAGGTCGCACTGATCCGGCAGCCCGCGGGAAATATTCCGTCCCTTGACCTGCGCGATGCGCTCTTCGCCGGGATTATACAGATTGCAGAGCGAAATCTTCACCTGCTCCGCAGATTTCGGGCCGAGCAGAATCTGATACTTATTCTGCACATAGCGGATGATCGACTGGTCGAACTTGTTTCCGGCGGTTTTGAGCGAACGCGCCGTCACGATGCCGTTCATCGAAACCACGGCCACATCCGTTGTGCCGCCGCCGATATCCACGACCATATTTCCGACCGGCCGGTTGATGGCGATGCCTGCGCCGAGCAGCGCCGCCAGCGGCTCCTGAATCAGATGCACCTTGCGGGAGCCGGTGCTCATGGCCGCATCGAGGATTGCGCGCTTTTCGACGTCCGTAATCAGGGACGGCACGCAGATGACGATGCGCGGCCGGATGATGTGCGCACCCGAAACCACGTCAATCAGCTCGCGGATCAGTGCCTGCGTCAGAATGTCGTCCGAAATGACGCCGTCCTGGAGCGGATGCACGACCGCAATATACGAGGGCGAGCGCCCCTCCATTTTATATGCTTCCTCGCCGACGGCGACCACACGCTCCGTGCGCTTGTTGAATGCAATCACGGACGGCTCATTGAGCACAACACCGTGCCGCCGCCGCGTGATGATGATATTCGCCGTTCCGAGGTCGATTCCGATATCCATTTGGTTGCTTCCTTTCTTGCCGGCAGTATCCGCCGCCGTTCTGCTTCGCCTTTCACTGCGGATGATTGTTTTCTGTATCGGTCATTGTTCTGAATCCGTAAACCTGTATACCATAATGTATTCTTCGCCGGTTTCTGCTGCGGTCTGAAAACCGAGCTCCCGGTACAGATTGACGGCTTTATTCTGTTTCTGCACACTGAGGGAAACCTGCCTGTATCCTGTCTGTGCCAGATGCATCAGCATCGTTTGCATCAGCGCCGTGCCGATCTTTTGCCCGCGGAATGCGGGAAAGAGCGAGATTGCAAGCGAGGGCGTGTCATCATCAATATGTCCGTAGTCCTGCATGATGCGAACCCAGACCGCGCCGACAATGCTTCCGCCGACTTCTGCAACAAATCCCGCGTCGCCCTGCTTTTCCCCGAATTTTTCGGTATAGACCTGCAATTCCGGTCGGTTAATGATCTCACGCGGCGGTGCGGGTACACCCTCCGGTACAAAAATCGCATTGTACAGAAAATCGTTCAGAAGCGCATATTCATCGGGCGCAATTTCTCTGATTGTATATTTGGCAACCGCATAGCAAATCTCGCCGTCCGGTGTTTCCCCGGCTCTGCGGAAGCGCTCGACAGTCGCTGTCCGGCGCATGACGGATTTTTGCAGCACGCGCCCGGATTTCGGGTTTGCCGCGCGGTGATAGGCCTCCAGCCGACGGAACCCTGTCTGGTCAAATGTCCATTCGATCACGGCGCCGAGGGCTTCTCCGGCATAGCCGTGCCCCCAGAAATCCGCACCGATGCAGTATTCGATTTCGGCGGTTTCGCAGTCCTCCCAGACCTTGCAGAATGCAATCATCCCGATGTTCTGCCCGCTTTTCCGTTCTTCGATTGCCCAGCGGTAAAAATCCGGCCGCGCATAGCCCGCAAGATACTGCAAAAGCAGTCCGCGGACGGCCTCCGCCGTTTCATAGACCGGCTCGCCGTATTCATGCTGCACATCCGGATCCGCTGCCCAGTTCCGCAGCATATCCGGCGCGTCAGCTTCTGAAAAGCGCCGCAGAATCAGGCGCTCCGTCCGGATTGTCTGTGCCCCCGCGTGCTTCATTCCGGGAACCATTCCATTTCTGTGAATTTGCTGTGCCTGACGGTAAAGCCGAGCTTTTCGTAGATGCCCTTGCCCATGTCGCTCGCGGAGAGCGTCACGGTGTCGAGCGCAAGGCGCTTGGCCTCTGCAAGAATCTGCGTCATGATCTGCGTCGCAAGCCCCTGTCCGCGGTAAGCCGGTTCCGTGAACACACCGAGGACATAGCCGCTTCGTCCGCACGGAAAGGTCGGATTTGCTGGCTTTTCGATGATAGTCAGCAGCGCGTTGGAAACCAGCGTGCCGTCCTCTGCCTCAGCGACGACTGCAATGCAGTCCTGGCCGAGATGCTGCGAAAAATAAAGAGGCAGGTGCGTTTTGATTGCGGCAGTTTTGTCTGCGGGGAGCGTACCGAATTCCTCGTCAAAATAAGCGAGCCGCAGTCTGCAAAGCTGCGGAATATCCGCAGGCACGGCAAGCCGGATCTGATTGTGCATGATACTGCTCCTTTCGTAGAGAATGGCATACAACAGTATTATAGCATATTATCACGAAAAGTGCAATGGGAGAAGTATGCGAAAAATGATAGTTTTGCAAATTGGGCGTTAAAATGGAGGGCGGCACTGCCGCCTTATAGCATATTATCACGAAAAGTGCAATGAGAGAAGTATGCGAAAAATGATAGTTTTGCAAATTGGGCGTTAAAATGGAGGGCGGCACTGCCGCCTTATAGTATATTATTACGAAAAGTGTAATGGGAGAAGTACAAAAAAGCGGCCATAGTGTAAAACGGGCGCAAAAACGGAGCCGGGTGCTGACCGTTTCCGGCCAGCACCCGTTCTCAATCATTACAAAGCGATTTCTCATTCCGCCGAAGGCTTCGCCTTTTTCTTCCCGAGCGGAATCTCTGTGCCTGCGCGGATGCGCTTGATATTCGGGATATGCTTCACAATCATAATGACCCCGAGCACTGCCAGCACGGAAAACTCCAGCCAGTCCTTCGTCCGGATCAGATGCCACACCGGCACCAGCACGGCACAGCTGACCGTCGCCAGCGCGATATACCGCGTTGTGAACAGCAGCACACCCAGCAGCGCAATACATGCCAGAAACATGCGCCAGTCCACCGCAAGTGAAAGTCCCAGCAGCGATGCAAATCCTTTTCCGCCGCGGAACTGCATCCAGAACGGGTACATGTGGCCGAGAATCACAGCCACGCCCGTCAGCACCGGTACATGCGCGCATTCCGGCGGCAGCTGGATCACATGCAGCAGCAGCCAGACCGGCACGAATGCCTTGAGAATATCGACCAGCGCGGATGTCACCGCCGCGCCCTTGCCCATCGTCACAAGCGCATTGGATGCGCCTGCATTGCCGGAGCCCTTCTTCCGGATATCAAAGCCCTTGCACCGCGCGATAATCGCGGCCGTATTCAGATTGCCCAGCAGATACCCCGCCGGAATCCAGAGCCAGTGTAAACTCATTGGTTGATCGCCACCTTACTTTCTCCGCCGGTATGGACACAGTGCGAGGGATCCGCCGCGAAATGCAGCGGCTTGGCGCTCTGCATCGTCACATCCAGATCGGAATCCAGCACCAGCAGATCCGCGTCTGACTCGTAGCTGCCGAAGTCCATTGTGCGCATACCCTCTGCGCGGATTTCCGCCTTGCAGTGCCGCAGACTGATTTTCGGCGCGGAATCGCCGGAGCCCGCAATCATGATGTTCTGTCCGGTCAGCTCCGCCGTAATCATCGTATCGCGCAGGAAAATCTCGCCGCCGCCGGTATGCGAACCGATACAGCAGACGGAATTGCCCGAGCCGCGGAAGCTGAGGCTTGCCGTATTGCAGCGGACATTTGCAAAGCCCTCGTCCGTGCCGACCGCGACACAGTTTGCCATTCGCAGCGTGAAATCCGCCTCGCAGCCGGACAGTGCAATATCCGCAGTGCCGTCCAGCGCGCCGATGCTGACGCCGGTTTTGCCGCTCATCTCAAAGAACAGCTTTGTTCCGACAACGACAATGTGCTGCTCCTTGCCGATGCCGGAGCCGATGCCGACACACTGATTGCCGTTGGAAATGATGTTCAGGCAGCCTGCCATGTCGATTGTGATATTTCCGCAGGCGAAATCGGGATCATTGCCGATGACAAATGCCTTCGTATCGTCCGCACGGATGCTGAGATTGCCCTGACCGGTCAGGTGCAGCGAGCTGGATTCCGGCACAAGAATGCCGCCCGTATCCATGCGGTTATCCCCGACAAATTCCAGCGTGACATGCGAATTCTTGCCGAGCGTAATCGCCGGCGAAACAATCTGCTGCGGCGCACAGAAGCGCGTCGTCCGCAGGATGATATGACAGTCGGTATTGTCGCGGATTTTGATATGGATGCCGCTGGCCTCGTTGAAATCGCCGATGATTTCCAGCTCCGGCTGCGACACGAACAGATCGGTATAATGCTCCGAATCCAGCCGCGGCAGATGCACGATCTCCTCACCGGAGAGCATATAGGTCTTCTGAATGATCTGCTTTGCGGCGCTCGCGCTGAACTTGACAATCATCGCCGCAATGCGGTCGGGGATTGCGTCCAGCGGTGCGGCATTCGGCACAGAGGTGAAGTTGCCCTGAATCAGATCCGCACCGAAGCGGATGACCGCACGCAGCTCCTCTGCGGTTTCCACGCCCTCCGCCAGCGCCATAAAGCCATTGGCATGGGCGAATTCGATGATATTGGTCACGAAATGCTGCTTTTTCGGCTCCTCGTGAATATTCGCAATCAGACCGCGGTCAATCTTGACGTAATTCGGGGAGTATTTCAGCAGATTCGTCACATTGGAATAGCCGGTGCCGTAATCGTCAACGGCAATGTCCATGCCGTTTTGCTGACACCGCTGCTGAATCATGCGGAGCTCCTCGCCCTCTGTTTCTGCCTGCTCGGTGAATTCCACCACGAGCTGCGGAAGCAGGTCGCCGTACTTTTCGCACAGCTTGGAAAAGTCCGCGTCATTGAGGAAATGCCCCGGAATGCTGTTGATGAAAATATGCCGCCCCTGGAACTTGTCACGGGATGCATCCGCATATTTCAGCACATTGTTATAGGTCAGCCACTCGATTTCGTAGAGGCGGTTTGTCGCAGTCGCATGTGCGAGCAGCGCCAGCGGTGACACCTTCAGCCCGCCGCTGGTACGCATGAGCGCCTCGTAAGCGACGATCTGGCCGTTCTTCGCACTGACGATCGGCTGGAAAAAGTAGCTCAGCAGATTCTCATTGATAATGCGGTCGAGCTGGGCAGCATCCGCCTCCGTCACGGCAGGCGGCTCCGCCATCTGCGTGTGATTGTGCATCCGCTGCTCATCCTTGTTGGTAATCGCCTCATTGAGCAGCGTATCCAAAGACATGCGTTCACTGATTTCCGCAGAAACCTTGCCGACTGAAATCTCCAGCGTATAGCTCTTGCCGGAAACCTGATTATAGCTCATCATACGGCGCCGGAGCACGCTGATCAGCGCCTCCGCCGTATTCATATGGGTATCGGAATGGAACAGCGAAATCAGGAATTCATCCCCGCTGACTCTCGCAGCCAGCGCATCGCTGTCGATACTGTCCGTAATGGCGTTTGCGAGGCTCAGCAGTGCCTGATCGCCCTCGCTCCGGCCGAAAATGCTGTTGATCTGCCGCAGACGGTTCAGCCCGATCACAATCATGATCAGACGTTCGCCGGCGTGATTTTCTTCGCGGATGCGCTCTCCGAGCATCTTCATGACGCCGTGGAGATTGAGCATACCGGTCAGCGAATCACGGATGCGCGCAGCCATGAGCTTTTCGTTCATAGCCTGCAAGCGGGACGTGGAAAGGCTGCATCCGATGACGTTGCCTGCGGTGTGAATAAACTTCGGGAGCCGGAAGCTCTCCTCTGCAATGGCAGTGCCGTGGTAGGCGTAATAGCCGTATACCTCGCCCTGCATATAAATCGAATTGACATACACCGCGCGTCCTTCCGCGATCACCTGATCCAGATCGGGAATCAGGCCGGAACGCGGAATAATCGCAAACTGCTTATCGCGGCGCTTGTGCATGACGGCGCTCATCAGCTCGGAGGGATCGGCAAACTGCTGAAGGCTGCTGTCGGTCAGCTCCGCACAGAGCGAATCGCGCAGACAGAGGAATGCGTCCTCCGGAATGCGCCCGGACATGACGTCCAGATAGTCGATGACGGTCGGGGATTTGCGGTCCAGCATGTCGCCGAGCAGCCAGTGCTCCTCAGACTCCTCATCGACACAGACCTGAAGCCGGTGCCAGAGGCTGCGGATTGCCTCGTTCTGGTCGCGGTGCTCGGTCACGCGGCAGCCGCAGGATTCGGAAATCCGGAGAATCGGCGCAACCCGGATCTGCTCGTTCACGCTCTCTCCGCCGAGAATCAGCTCCGCGGTATCAAGAGCGGCCGCGCTGAGCCGCGGATAATCCTTGACGCAGGTCGTTAGCCGCGGGGAGTACATCTGCTCCTGAACAATGCCGTCCATGCCGGTCACGATGACGTCCTCCGGCACGCGCAGACCGTGTCTGCGGAGGACGGAACAGACTGCAAGCGCCATTTCGTCACCGGCGCAGATAATCGCCTCAGGGGTATCATATGCAAGGAAGCGCTCCGCCGCCTCGGCAGCGGTTTTCTCGCTGAATTCGCCGTAGCTCAGGCGGCTTTCCTCAAACGGAATGCCGTATTTGCGCAGAATATCGTTATAGGACATGACCATGCTCTCAGAGCCGTAATGTCCGCGGATGCCGGTCATCAGATCGACGCGGCGGCAGTGATGCTCTCCGAAAATATGCTCCAGCAGACTGCCGAAGGCCTGGCTCGGGTAGGAATACACAGAGGGAATGCCCTCCATGCAGCCGTCATAGCTGAACAGCGGGACACGGTGCTCCTTGGCAGCCGCGGAGATCATATCCGAAACGATGCGGCTGTCAATAGTTTCATGCATCACAGCAACGGCATCCACATACTGATACGGGATCAGATCAAACACGCTGGCACAGCTTGCCTCGGTTGTCGGGCTGGTCTGTGCATTGGCATCCAGACCGGAATTGAACACGAGCACACCGTAACCGCGGGAATGTGCCTCCCGCACAAATGCATTGACGCTTTCCAGAATCTCCGGATTCTGAATCCGGGATGTACAGAGCGCAAGCAGCAGGCGGTCATTCAGCATCGGTATCCCCCCTCTCTCCTATATGTAGCGAAACATAGTCTGCATACTGATAGTTATATTTATTTTATCATAGTCAATCGTTTTTGTCAATGGGAAAACCGTGATTCTTGCCGAAAAAACCGCATGATTTTGGATACGGTTCCGTAAATTCGTCATTTTGCACGATGAGGATCTGTCAGACCATGGGATTTATACACGGTTTCTGTCCATAAATGCCTTATAAATCGTTGACATTTTCGTTTTTGTGTGATACAATAAGAAATAGTAGAATGTTGACTTGCGGGACTTTGCAGAGGGGAGGTGCCGCCGTACAATGAATTATTATGTGGATATTCATGCGAACCTGCTGCCCGGGCTTGCCGGTCTGGGCGGCGGAGCATTGACGGAAAGTGAAGCCGATGCGCGCATTTCCGTCTTCAAGGAGAGCAATGTCAAGCTGGCGGTTGCCGCGCCGTACTTTGATCCCGCAGCATATACGCCGGAGGAATTTCTTGCAGTGCGGGACGAAAAAATCGCAGCGCTGACGGAAACTGCCGCACCGATGCGCATTGTCGGCGGCGCAGTTCTGCCGTATCAGTTCTGCATGGAACAGCCGCGGATGCTCCGGCCGCTGGCCATCGGCGCGTCCGGATACTTCCTTGTGGATCTGCCGCATGAGCCGGTTTCGGCGGAACTCTGCGAGCAGCTTTCCAGGCTGAAAATCGTCAGCGGCATGTGCCCGATTGCAGCGGACGCCGACCGGCTGTATGACATCTGGTCGCCGGAGGACTGGATTGCGGTGCGTCAGGCGGGGATTCTGCTCCAGATTTCTGTGAACGGACTGCTCCGCCCGGAAAACCGGAAGCTGACGCTGTATCTGCTGGCAAACCAGTACGCGCACCTGATTGCGACCGGCTCGCGTGACATTGCGGAGCCGCTCGGTTTTGCGGAAACCATGCGGATTGTGCAGCGCAGTCTGCCCGCGCAGTATTACCGCAGAGTGAAGAACAATGCCGGAATGGTGCTCTCTGACGCAGAGCCCTCTGCTTTTTTGCAGGCGTGAACGGAATCTTGGCGTAATGAAAGAGAATGGCGGCGCTGCCCCATTATCAATCCATCGGAGATACTTCTTTATCGACAAACTGAAATCCCCTGAGATCGGAATCTCAGGGGATTCATATTTCTGTGTGTGCAATCAGAGCTCAACGATTTTTGCAATCGCTTTGAGCACCATAATCAGGTCGCCCTCCGCGACGCCCTTGACGTCGTCCACGTCGGCATTTGCCATGCCCTGATCCGTGATCTTTGCGTTTCTGTCCTCCGCAAGGTATCTTGCGATAAGCACAGCATCCGAAATATCGACCGTACCGTCGCAGGTCATGTCGCCCCGCTTGACCGGGCCGGCGATGATGCCGCTCGTCGTGACATCTGCCTGCGTTGTCACAGCGGGCTCTGTCGTGGTGGTTTTCGTCGTGGTGGTTTCCGCCTTGGTGGTTTCCGGTCTTGCGGTGGTTTCCGGCAGCGGCGTGTACTCGATGCCGTCAATGATCGAATCAAAGCAGGGCTTTGCGGTGTAATCCTCATTGAACAGCAGCGGCAGTCCCTCGACACGCCAGCTCTGGTCATCAGTCGTGCCCCAGAATACGACTGCGGAAATCTGATCCTTGTACTTGACAATGACATCCATGATGTCGCTGTAATACTTTGCCTGCGTCTTGAAGCCTGCTTCGTTGAGGCAGGACTTATCGAGCGTTGCGTCCAGCTCGGTGACCTGGAGGTCGAGGTTCAGCTCCTTGGCGAGATCTGCATAGACCTTCATGCCGGTTGCGTAATGACTTGCGGACGGGAATGCATCGGAGCCAGTTCTGACATCGAGGTGCGACTGCATGCCGATGCCGTCGATCAGGCCGTCAGCTGCCAGCTCTCTGACCAGCTTGACGATGCCCTCCTGCTTGGCGGTCATGTACTCGTTGTAGTCGTTGTAATAGAGCTTGGTTTCCTTCGGCGCATATTCTCTTGCATACTGGAATGCGTACTTGATGAAGGAGTTGTCACCGAAGACCTTAACCCATGCGGAATCGCCGCGGTAGTCCTCGTAGACGCCGGGATCACGCGGGCCGCCGCCTTCGCTGAACGCCTCGTTCACGACGTCCCATGCGTAGAAGTCGATGTCGGCATATTCTGCCTCAATCGCTGCGAATACGCCCTTGATGTAATTTTCCATGCGCTTGATCATAACATCCTTGGTGACCCATTTGCCGTCCATGGTGTAGTCATCCTTGAAGAACCATGTCGGCGTCTGGCTGTGCCACACAAGCGTATGGCCGCGCACCGGAATATTGTGCTTCAGCGCAAAGTCCAGAATCATCTTTGCAGAGCCCTGCAATCTGACCTGCGGAACGGTGTTGTCATCGGTTTCCTTCAGGTACTTCTGGCAGGCCTTCTGGTCAAGCATGTTTTCCGGCTTGAGCTCATTGCCGAGCGTCAGCGAATTGAAGTGCTTGAGGATCAGCTCCTTGGTCGCATTCGGTGCCAGCTCGGAAGCGGTGACCGCCGTACCGATTTTGAAGTAGCTGCCGTACACATCCTTCAGCGACGGAATGTCCTTCTGGATGCTGTAAGACGGCCCCTCGGTCAGCTTGAAGTCGTCCACATAGAGATCGACCTTGTCGTTGCTCTCGATGTAGATCTGGACGTCCTTCATGTCAGCGGAAAAGCTGAACTTCGTTTCCGGAATCTTGACCCATTCGCCCTGGCTGATAGCCTTGGACAGGTTGCTGTAATGCTGCTCGCCGTCCGCATCGGTATACTGGAGGCTGAGCTTGCATTCGTTGTACCACTGGGTTTTGACCCATGCGCTTGCGATGTAGCGGACGCCGGCCTCACAGCCGAGCTCGGACAGCTTGAGCGCCGGGCCGTTCCAGCCCTCGGATCGCTCCGTCACGGACATGCAGGCGTCACCGGAATGCGGATCCTTCGTGCTTTTTTCGATGACGGATGTGTCGTCATCACCGCGCTTGGTGAATTTGGATGCGCCGTCGTCCTCGAACCCTGTGACGAGGATTTCCTTGCCTGCCTCTGCGGCCTGGGTCATGCCGGTGGTCAGCGGCATTCCCTGCAGTGCAAGCACCGCGCTGACGGCAGCGGCGGTTACCTTGTGAATACGTTTCAAATCGGACTCCCCCTTGATAATATGTTCAGCCGAATATCCGGCCATTCTCATTATAGCATATTCCCGCATAGAATGCAAGCGGCAGCGTATAGGGTTTTTCGCATAGCCAGTATAACCGGAAACAGATACCATGCTGAAATTGCGGCAAAAAAGGCCGCCGCGCAGGCGCAGCACACCAGCAGAAGGATCAGACCGTCCTGTTTCTGACCCGCATTCAGAAGCGCAGCGGTATTTTCTGTTGACAGTACAGTGGGGATGTGTTATAATTGTTGCTGCTGAAAACCGGAGCGGAAGGAGCTGGGATCTATGGAGATTGCATTCAGGAAAGCGGAGATTGCAGATGCAGAATTGCTGATAGAGATTTATAATTCTGCGTTTTACAGTGATTATATAACATACGGTGAATGTCCTGCGTATGGAAAGACAAAAGAAATGATGGAACAATCCATTCTCAATTATCCGAAGTTCGTGATTCTGTTTCATGACAAGCCGGTTGGCTGCGTTTCGTGCAAACAGGCGGAAGCGGGAATCTATGAAGTCGGCTGTTTGTGCGTGATTCCCGCGTATCAGGGAAGAGGTATCGGAACACAGGCAATCAGATTTGTAACGTCGTACTACAAGGATTGGGACAAATTTACGTTAATCACACCGATAGACAAAAAAGAAAATGTAAGATTCTATACGGAAAAATGCGGATTTGAGATCGTGTCTGCCGAAATGGACGGAAATGTGAAGGTCGCAAGATTCGTTTTGAAAAGGTAACAGAAAAACAATGCCCCGAAGCGCCTGATAACGCTTCGGGGCAAAACTGCTGTATGGGTATCTGCCTGAACTGCGGCAGCCTCTTATGTATGCTTTTTCGGTTAATCCTTTCCGCGGAACAGCTCACGGAGCATCATGGCGCCGCCTGCGAAAGTCAGCGCAAACATGACGAAGAACATCCAGCCGCTGGAGGTGCGCCACCGCACGCTGACGCTCATAATGACCGCCGCGATGATGATGACGAAGCCGACCGCAATGAACAGCCAGCCCCAGAGCTTTCTGTCGCACAGGAAGAGCAGGGCAATGCCGATCAGCAGCGGAATCATGATCGTGCCGTTCGGGATGCCGTAGCCGCCGATGCGGAACACGGAGCCCATGCCCCAGCTGCTTTCCACAACCAGGTTCTGGAAGATCATGAACATGCCTGCGCCGAACAGCAGCATGCCGCCGAAGAAACGCAGCAGTTCATTCTGCTCCTTGGTTGCTTTGCTTGCATTTGCCTCAGCCTGTGCAGCAAGATTTCTCTGTTCGAGTTTTGCGTTCTGTTCAATCTCTGCATACAGCTTGTCGAGGTTTGCTTCGGGTTTTGTTTGCTTCTCACTCATGTCAGTATCCTTTCCCAATCAAAAATCCTCTTGGGCAAGTGCCCGCGGGCGCAATTTTCCTTTTGCGCCGGAAATAATTATACCATAATTTGTGAAAAAAGTCAAGTATCTGATAATAAATGATAGACCGGTTCCGGTCAAGAGAACCGACAAAACCAACAAAAAACGGCACCCTGTTTTGTGCATCCCGACGGGAACGCCTTCCCGCCGTTCGTCCGTGACGAACGGCGAAAAGAACGGAGCTCCGGCATTTCGTCGCCGTATTCGGCATTTCGTCGCCGTATATGGCACTTCATCCTGAAAATCCGGCATTCTGTCGTAATATATTGCTATTTTGAGATAATTGTGCTATAATAATATTGCGCACAAAAAATGCGCAAATATATATTTATTTTACAGAAGGAGCATTATCATGAAACACATCAAATCAAGAATCGCAGCAGCTGTCTTTGCGGCTGCAACCGCACTCTGCACCATGCAGTCCGTCACGGCCTCTGCACTCGGCTTCACGCTGACATCACAGGATCAGCGTGAATACGGCATGTACTTCGCACATGATCTCTACTGGATCCAGCAGCAGCATCAGGAAGGCTCGCCTTTCAACCAGTCGGTCATGAGCGGCCCGGTTTACGGCAACGGCTTCACCTACTCAAATTACAGCGGAAACCAGTGGGGAACCACACTGACCGGCCAGGAAGCATGGACCCGGTATCTGGCCAACCGTTTCTACACCCCGGATGTCATTTATATGGAGCACGCGAACAGTGTGATCAACTGCTACGGTGACGCCCGCGATCTGAAGCAGGGCGACCAGCTTGTTCTGAAGCGGAACGGTGTCCGCACCTATGTGTTCGTTACGGGCACTTCCACCGGCAACATCATTTGCAGCGAGATGATCAACAATAACGGGCTGAAGGTACACTGGGGTTCTGAATTCTCCAGAAACAACGGCACAATGACACGCCTTTCCAACGGCCAGCAGTATACGCTGGAATATGTTGTCCGTCCGGTCAAGCAGGGCGACGCCAACGGCGATTCGATCGTCAGCTTCGGCGATGTCACCTGGGTGAATAACAACACCGGCTGGACCGGCGCTTCGGGTGTGGCCGGAACGGTCCGGATCGCAGCAGCCGATGTCAACAAAAACGGACAGATCGACTCCGGCGACTGCATGGAAATCTATAACCATTATGGCTACGGCAGAATGTCCGGCGAATACGGTTACGTCACATACACCACCAGCGGTTTTGAGTTTACAACCTGATCAGTGAAATCCTGATTACAAAGAGGCCTCCCCGGTTTTGGGGAGGCCTCAGCTTGTCGAAAAAGGTATTGCTGTGCGATGATTTATAATGGGGCTCTCGCCCGCTTTGCTATGAGTTTGCACCGCAAACTCACCAAACCCGCCAAAGGGACATTGTCCCTTTGGAATCCAAAAACAAGAAAAAACAAAGTAAATACACGATTTCCATCAGAATGGGATTCTTAAGGGCTAGCAGCCCTTAAGCGGGGTTTGGGGCAGCGCCCCATGATCAATCCATCGGAGATACCGCTTATTTGGAGAGCTGTTCCTTTGCAGCGGTCAGGGTATTGCGCATCAGAATTGCGCGCGTCATCGGGCCGACACCGCCCGGCACCGGGGTAATTGCGGAGGCCTTGGCTGCAACCTCGTCATAGCAGACGTCGCCGCAGAGCTTGCCCTCTGCATTGCGGTTCATGCCGACGTCGATGACCACGGCGCCGTCCTTGACCATATCCGCCGTGACAAACCCGGCCTTGCCGACTGCCGCGACCAGAATATCCGCCTGACGGGTGATCTCCGGCAGGTTCTGCGTGCGGGAGTGGCAGATCGTGACCGTGCCGCTGCGGTGGAGCAGGAGCATGCCCATCGGCTTGCCGACAATGTTGCTTCTGCCGATGACGACGCAGTGCTTGCCGCTGATGTCAATCTTCATGGCATCGAGCATCTCAATGACGCCTGCCGGGGTGCAGGGCAGAAAGCTGTAATCACCGATCATGATTCTGCCGACGTTTTCCGGGTGGAATGCATCGACGTCCTTGGCCGGGGAGATTGCGTGCAGAATCGTCTGCTCACAGATCTGCTTCGGCAGCGGAAGCTGCACCAGAATGCCGTTGACCTTTTCGTCAGCGTTCAGCTGTGCGACCAGCTCCAGCAGCTGCGCCTCTGTGGTTTCCTCCGGCAGTGCGTATTCATAGGACTTGAAGCCGCATTCCGCGCAGTCCTTTTCCTTGTTGGATACATAGACGCGGGAGGCCGGATTGTTGCCGACCAGCACGACGGCCAGTCCCGGATCTGCGCCCTGTGCGCGGAGGTTTTCGACCTCTGCGCGTACCTCTGCCTTCACGTTTGCGGCAATCTGCTTGCCGTCAATGATTTGTGCCATGATAGATTCCTCCTGATATTTTAATTAACAAATGTTATTCTACCGCCTGGTCTGCTGCGTCTGCAATCGCCTCTGCGGCTTCTTTGGCTGCATCTGTTCCTGCCTCCGCAGCTGTTTCTGCGGTTTCTTTGACCGTTTCAGCGGCCTCCTTTACGGCATCGGCAGCCTGTTCCGCCGCGGATTCCGCCTTTTCCTTCAGTTCGTCAAGGATTGCATCGACCCTGGCGTCTTTTTCTGCCTTGACGGCTGCATCCTCCTCCGGAATCAGCACATGCGTGGATTCCTCATCCGGGGTGATCGGCTTTTTGCTGTGCTTTTCCAGCCACTCCTGCTCTTTGGCGTCGCTTTCTGCAAGCAGCTGCTTTGATTCCTCGGTTTCATAGTAGAGCTGATAATCCGTGCCGAGGCGCTTGGTGCGTCCAAAGCCGATCAGCAGCAGCACGAGCGCGGTCACAACGGAGATCACCGCAACGACCTGCGAGATTTTCAGTGTGCCGGCATACAGGCTGTCCGTGCGCAGTCCCTCGATGAAGAACCGGCCGGTGCCGTACCAGATCACATACATCAGGAAGATCTGTCCGTCGAATTTGCGCCATTTCTTCGAGATGATATGCAGCAGAATGAAGCCGAGCAGGCACCACATGGATTCGTAGAAGAAGCAGGGGTGTACCGGCTGCGTTGAAACCAGCGAGCCGTCGGCATAATTGCGCTCAATCCAGGACTGAATCCTGCCGCTCGTCATGCCGAAGATGCTGTCCGTGTTGCAGCCGAACGCCTCATGGTTCATAAAGTTGCCCCAGCGGCCGATGCACTGGCCGATCAGGAAGCCGAGCGATACAATGTCGTACATCGGGAGCAGACGCACCTTGCGCAGCTTGCAGACCACCGAGCCGACAATCAATGCGCCGATGATACCGCCGTAGATCGCAAGGCCGCCGTTCCGGATGTTGAAGATCGTTTTCCAGTCGCCGGAATAGCTCTCCCAGTGGAAGATGACGTAATACAGTCTTGCGCCGATGATACCGCCGATGACGCCGCCGATGATGCCGTCCAGTGCGCGGTCGGCATCCAGACCGAAGCTGCGCATTCTGCGGAAGGCATAGAACATGGCGAGCATCATGCCGACCGTGATCAGGATGCCGTACCATGTGACGGAAAAGCCGAACAGGGTAAAGGCGGTGCTCCGAACGGTCAGCTCCAGCCCGAGCTTCGGGAAGCTGATGCGGTTCGGATCCGCTGCGCAGATAGCAGAGTAAATCATAATTCAGATTCTTCCTTTCCGAGTGATTCCGGTTCGATGACCGAAAGACAAATACTGTCTGTGCAGAAGCGTGTTTCCAGACAGCCGCGGACATCGTCCGCGGTGAGCTGGGAGAGCACCTCTGTCCGTGCGAACGGCGGGATGCCGTCCCAGATAAAGGAATCGAGCATGGCCGTGCAGACCGCCTCCGGATGATTCATGCCGATGACAGTGTCGCCGTAGGCGGCACGCTTGAGCGTGTCAAAGAGCGCGCGGTCAGCGCCCTCGTGCTTCACGCGTTCGATCTCCCCGCAGAGCGCATCGAGCACGGCCTCCGGGTCGTCCGATTCACCCTCCGCTAAGACGGTGAACCATCCGCTGCCCGCAAAGCAGTCGGTCGAAAACGTGTCGTTGATCAGCCCGTCCGCGAGCATCTTCTGATAGAGCGGTGAGGAGGAGCCGGTCAGCAGCTCTGCCGTCAGGGACGCGAGCAGCGATTCCCGCAGGCGCGTGATGCCGGATTCCGGTCTGCTCCGGAACCCGACGGAAAACTGTGTTTTTCCGACAGGCATCCGCTTTTTCCGGATCAGACGCCCCGTCGGCGGCTGCGCAGGATAGCGGAACAGCTCCGCAGGCACCGGCGCCCGCTTCTGAATCAGACGGTCAGCCAGCCGGAGAATTTTCTCCGCCTGCACATTGCCCGCGCAGCAGAGCACCATGTTCTGCGGATGATAAAACAGGTCATGGCAGGTATAGAGCATCTCCGGGGTGATCTGCATGATGCTCTCCTCTGTCCCGAGTACGTCCGTGTGTACCGGATGCTCCGGATACAGTCCGCCGAGCAGCTGGAAAAAGACCTGATCGGCAGGATCGTCCAGACATTCCCGCAGCTCCTGTGCAATGATGCTGCGCTCCTTTTCGACGCTTTCCTTTGTGAAATAGGGCTGCTGGACGAATTCCAGCAGGAGCGCCAGCGCCTCGTAAAAATGCTGCTGCGTCTGGAAATAATAGACCGTGCGGTCAAAATCGGTATAGGCATTGTCCCGCGCGCCGAGGCTGCTGAACGCTGCCGAGATGCTGCTTTCGGGATTTTCAAACAGCTTGTGCTCCAGATAATGCGCGATTCCGGCGGGCATCTCCGTGAAATCGGCATCGCCCGTGCAGCGGAATGCTCTGTGAACCGAGCCGAACCGGATTCCGAACTGCGCATAGGATGTGCTGAATTCCGGCATCTCCATGACACGGATCTCCAGTCCGCTGTCATGCAGCATCCGGATGCAGACGTCCCCGGTGCAGGGATCGGTCAGGCGGGTGATTTCAGCCGGCATCCGGCACCGCCTCCTCTCCGTCCTCTGCCCGCAGCAGACAGACCGTATGCAGTTTGAGCTGCTTTGTGGCCTCCGCGATCTGTCCGCGGGTGACCTGCCGCATCGCTTCTGCGAGCATAGCGGGCGTGCGCGGATCGTTTCTTCTGTGCATCGCCGCAGCCGATGCCGCCAGAGAATCCGGCGCATCCTGTATCGCTGCCGCGTGATATTTGTATTGCAGCACCGCCTGCTGCATCATCTCCGCCGGAAAGCTGCCCGTTTGCAGCGTGCGGATCTGTTCAGCGGCAGCGGCCTGCACCGCCTCGGCCTGTTCCGCGTCAATGCCGCAGTCAATCGTCAGCGTATGCTTGAAGCCCGAGCTTTGCAGCGCACAGTAATAGCAGAGCCCCTGCTTTTCCCGCAGGTTCAGGAACAGCAGGGATTCTGAGATTCCGCCGAGGACGCCGCAGAGCACGGCAAGCACCTCCCGCGGAATGTCGTCATAGCGGTATACCAGCACGAGCTTGCTCTGCTCCAGCGGCATGAATGCCGTCTTGCAGACGGGCTCTGTCCGCGGCTGTACCGGTGCTGCAAAGGAGAAAACTTCCGGCTCCCTGCGGATGCTGTTCAGTGCGTTCAGCACAGCATCCCGGATTTCCGGCTTCGGCTCCGGCATTACGCAGACAATGTCCGCAAAGGATGTCCGCAGGATTTCCTGCCAGACCTGATACGCCTGCTCCGGCGTGATGCGTTCGGCATATTCCCGGCTGCCGTGGACGGAAATGGCCGCGGGCGTTCCGCTGTAAGCCGCTTCCGCCGCCTGCTGCAAGGCGTATTCGCGCTTGTCGTTGCAGGCGCAGTCAATGTCATCGAGCAGATTCTGCTTGCAGATCCGGAAGGCCGGATCCAGAAATGCGCCGTCTGCCGCATTCGGGTGCAGCAGACAGCCGAGCACAAGCTCCAGCATCTGCGCGGTGATCTGCTCGCCGTCCAGCGCATAGCGGTCATCGAGCCACGAGGCCGTAAAGACCAGCGCGGCGTCGTCCCCGCAGAGCGTCAGCTTGGCTGAAAGATCCGCCGCGTACAGCGATTCCAGCCGCAGCGAAAGCGCCGCGTGATCCGGATATGCTTCAGACGAGGCCGTCAGCAGATCGGTCAGCAGCGCATGCACCGGCGCTGTTTCCGGCGTTCTGTGTACATAGAAATGCAGCGTCAGCAGACAGCTGCGGAATTTCGGGCTGCAAAGCCCGGTATATCGGATCCCGTTTCCGGTGTATTCCGGACAGTCCGGAACGGGATATGCAGTCTTATTCATCGTCATGCGGATTATCCGGCTCCGTTTCGTCATCATTCTGCGCATCCGGCGCATCGCTCTGCAAGGCGCAGATCTGCCATGTTCCGTGATCCTGCTGCATGGTAAACACCGGATTCCGGACGACCGGCGCACCGGTTTGATACCATGCGGGCTGTTCCGGCCTGCAAACGGCGCTGATCGTATATAGCCCGTTCTGCTCCGTGCAGCTGATGACCTCCGGCAGATTGGCGAAATAACGCGGATCCGCCGGCAGCAGATAGCTGTCCTGATCCGCATCGTAATAAAACCGCAGCGCATCGGTAAAACCGATCGTGCGGTACTGCGGCTTCCTTGCGGTGCCGAATCTGGCATTGCCCGCCGCTGCAATCTCCGCAGCAGGGACGGTGCAGAGGTTCGTGTCCGTCGGATGCTCGCTGAGTCTGCCGTCTGTGATATACGCCCAGACGGCCGCTGTCAGGAACTGCTCGTCGGTCAGCTCCTCCGGGGACGAAAAGGACGGCATATCCATGATGCAGAGCGGCAGGATGCACTGTGTCAGCGCTGTATTTTTTTCAGCTTTGTGTGCCTTTGCCGCTTTGGATGCAGCGGAGATCAGCGAAGCTGCGCCGATGCACGCAAGAATCAGCAGCACCAGTCCGACCGCAGCATCCCGCATCCTTATGCTGCGCAGCAGATCCGTTTTTTTCGCGGGCGCCGCTGCTGCCTGCGGTGCTGGTGCCGGTTCCTCCGGTGCGGGCTGCGCCGGGACGTCATAGATGCGGCGTACACGTTTTGCGGCATCGGCAGACTGACGCCGCACCGGAACCGGCTTTGCAGCCTGCTTTCCGGCAGCGCGTCTGCGCTGCTGCCTCCGGACGGCAACAGAAACCGGCACCGGCTGTCTTTCCGGTGCGGTTTCCGGTTTTTTTTCATGCCGGAGCTGGTCGAGCATCTCGTTCAGCTCCCGATCCGAAAGTGCCATTTGTCAGCGGATCTGGCCGTCGCCGTTGATCAGATACTTCACAGATGTCAGCTCGTAAAGCCCCATCGGGCCGCGGGCATGGAGCTTCTGCGTGGAAATGCCGATCTCCGCGCCGAAGCCGAATTCTCCGCCGTCCGTAAAGCGGGTGGATGCGTTGACGTACACCGCCGCTGCATCGACCTCCCGCTGGAATTTCTCCGCGTGATCGAGCGACTTTGTCACGATGCATTCGCTGTGATTTGTGCCGTATTTCGAGATATGCGCGATGGCTTCATCCACACTGTCCACAATCTTCACTGCAAGCTGATAATCCAGGTATTCCGTTGCCCAGTCCTCGTCATTTGCGGGAATGACGCATTCACCGAGCACCGCCTGCGTTCCGGCATCGCCGTGCAGCGTGACGTTATGCGCATCCAGTCTGGCCTTCATCATCGGCAGGAACTTTGCCGCGGCATCGCGGTGAATCAGCACGGTTTCAATCGCATTGCACACAGAGGGGCGCTGCGTCTTGCCGTTGTCCACGATATTGACCGCCATTTCCAGATCTGCGGAATCGTCCACATAGACATGGCAGTTGCCGACGCCGGTCTTGATGACCGGAACGGTCGCGTTTTCCGCAACGGCATTGATGAGCCCTGCGCCGCCGCGGGGAATCAGCACGTCAAGATACTCCGACAGCTTCATCAGCTGGTTGGAGGACTCGCGGGAGGTATCCGGCACAAGCTGGATCACATCCGCGGGCAGTCCGGCGGATGCGACCGCATCGCGCATGATGTCCGTCAGGCAGACGTTGGAGGAGAATGCCTCCTTGCCGCCGCGCAGAATCACGCAGTTGCCTGCCTTCATGCAGAGCGTTGCAGCATCGACCGTCACGTTCGGGCGGCTCTCAAAGATAATGCCGATGACGCCGAGCGGTACTCTGGTTTTCTGAATGCGCAGACCGTTCGGGCGGACATATCCCGCCTCGACCTGTCCGACGACCTCCTCCAGCGAAATGAGCTTGCGCACGCCGTCCGCAATGCCCCAGATCCGGTCTGCATTCAGGAGCAGTCTGTCCTGAAGCGCCTTCGACATATTGTTTTTGACTGCGTTTTCAAGGTCGGTCCTGTTGGCCGCAATGATTTCGTCTGTGCGGGCGGTCAGAGCGTCCGCAATGGCCGCGAGCGCGTCGTTTTTCTGTTTGGGTGATGCAGCAGCAAGCACCGCCGCGACGGCCTTTGCACGCGCGCCGAGCTGCTGAACGGTCAGCTGTTCCATATTATGATCCTCCGTGATCTGATTTGCGGTTACTTCTTTGCGACAAAACGTGTTCCGACCGGCTCGTCATTGAGCAGCAGGTCGTACAGACGCTCCGGCTTTTCGCCGTTCATGATGACCATGTCAATCCCTGCTTCCGCAGCGATTTTCGCCGCGGAGATTTTTGTCGTCATGCCGCCGCGGGCATTCGGCGTTCCTGCGCCGCCTGCGACTGCCTCAATTTCCGGCGTAATCTCATGCACAACCGGAATCAGCTCTGCATTTGCATCCTTGTGCGGATCTGCGGAATACAGTCCTTCAATATCACTCATCAGCACGAGCGTATCCGCATGGACAAGTCCCGCCACAATCGCCGCCAGCGAATCGTTTTCGCCGATTTCAAGCTCCAGCTCGTCGATTGCGACTGTATCGTTCTCATTGACGATCGGGATGACGCCGAGCTCCAGCAGCCGCTCCATGCAGTTGCCCGCATTGACGCCGCCGTTGGAATTCAGGATGGCCTTTGTCAGCAGCACCTGTGCGACATTGACGCTGTAATTGCCGAACTGCCGGTCATAGAGATACATCAGCTCACACTGACCGACCGCAGCACAGGCCTGCTTGGTCGGGGTATCGGTCGGGCGTTCGCGCAGGCCGAGCTGTCCGACGCCGAGGCCGACTGCACCGGACGAAACAAGGATCAGCTGTTTTCCGGCGTTGGAAAGATCGGCAAGCACACGCACGAGATTGTGGAACCGGCGCAGGTTCATTCTGCCGGTGCGGTGCGTCAGCGTTGAGGTGCCGACCTTGACAACAATGCGCTTGCTCTCCGAGAGCGGGCGCAGGGTATTATGCGTTTCCAAATGATAACTTCCTTTCATCGGCGGGGGGTGTTCCGCCGTGTACCGTTTATTCTGTCTGCGCGGCTGTGACGCCGTTGACGACATGCTGCGGGTTTCCGCCGAGCCAGCCGCGGAGATTATCCTCGGTAATATCGAGCAGGCGCTTTCTGGTATCGAGCGGCGTCCAGCCGATATGCGGCGTGATGGTGCAGTTTTTCGCATTTTTCAGCGGGGTATCTGCGCTCATCGGCTCCTTTTCCAGCACGTCGAGATACGCCGCTGCGAGCATGTCGTGATTGAGTGCATCCGCAAGATCCTGCTCGACGACCGTGCCGCCGCGCGAGGTATTGATGAGAATTGCGGATTCCTTCATCAGCGCCAGCGAGCGCTTGCAGATCAGCCCCTGTGTCTGCTCGGTGAGCGGGCAGTGCAGCGTCAGCACGTCGGCGCGGCGGAAAACCTCCTCCGCGGTCACGACCGGATACGGGCAGTTTTCCGGCAGCGTTCTGGTCGCAATCAGCACGGACATGCCGAACGCATCCGCGATTTTCGCAACCTGTTTGCCGATATTGCCGTAACCGATGATGCCGAGCGTCTTGCCGCGCAGCTCTCCGGTCGGATACGGGAAATAGGAAAAGGTCGGGGATTTTTCCCAGCCGCCGAGCCGCACCTCCATGGCATAGAGCGCGACACGCTGGAAATAGTCAAAGATGTACGCAAACACGAGCTGCGCGACCGCGTCCGTGGAATAGCTGCCTGCATTGCAGACCGGAATGCCCCTTGCCGCGGCGGCCGCCGTATCGACGTTGTTATAGCCGGTTGCGAGAATGCCGATGTACTTGACATTCGGGCAGGCGTCCAGCACCTCTTTCGTGATGAGCACCTTGTTGCAGATGACCACATCCGCATCCCCGATATGCTCAGCGGTTTCCTCCGGTTTGGTCTGCGGATAGATGTCCACATGCGCAGCCAGCGAGGCGAAGCGGCGGGCATTCAGTTCATCGCGGTGAAAGGCCATCGTGTCCCAGTCGAGAATAACGATTCGATCCGCGCGCATAATCAGCCCTCCGCACCGGCTGCTGCCTGCTTCAGCTTCTCTGCCTTTTTGTCACGGCTGTTCTGGACAATGCTCAGGATGAATGCGAGCACCAGCAGCACAGCCTCTGCAATGCCGACGCCGTAGAACACCGTGTTGTTTTCCGGCGCGACATAGACGACCAGCGAAAGCGGCACGGCAATCGCAAGAATCAGCTGATAGATCCGCTTGGTGCGGATGAATTGCAGCAGAAAGAAAACGGTTGCAACCGCACAGAAAATGATGTGCTTTTCCATTGTGATCGGGAACAGGGTCCTATCCATAATAATATGCTCCTTTGAAATAATAAAATATCATTCAGACGCGGGCGGCAGCTTACTGTGCGGCCTCCGCATCATAGAATACGCGGTATTTTTTCCGGTTATGGGAATATGCGCTGATCACCAGACCGATACAGAGATACATCGAAAGCATCGCCGTACCGCCGGCACTGAAAAACGGCAGCGGGATACCGATAACCGGCATCACCTTCAGCACCATGCCGAGGTTCATCAGGTCATGCGTAAAGAGAATTGCAAATACGCCCATGCAGAGCGTTCTGCCCATGGCGTCCTTTGCGGCGCGGCTGTCGCGGAAGATCCGCAGGCAGATTGCCGCCAGCAGCACAATCACGGCAATAGCGCCGACAAAGCCGAACGCCTCTCCGATAAACGAGAAGATGAAGTCATTGTGCATTTCCGGCACGGAAACATAGCCCTCTCCGTTCAGCCCGAGCCCGAACAGTCCGCCGCGGCGGATTGCTTTCAGGCCGAGGTTCTGCTGATATTCCAGACCGAGCGGATCGGTGCCGGGATTGAGCAGCACGCGGATGCGGTTCCGGTGGACGTCCCCGAAGGCATACGTCCAGACGAACCAGATCAGCAGCGGCATCAGCGCGGCGCCGCCGAGCATATACCAGAGCGAGAGCCCGGCCGTGAACAGCATAAACACCGTCATGGCCGCGAAGATAATCGCCGTGCCGTAGTCGCCCTGCAATGCCACAATACCCATCGGGATTCCGGCGTGCATCAGCAGCAGAAAGAGCTGAAACGGCTGATTCAGCCTGTCGCCGACCTTTGATATGTGATACGCAAAGGTCAGCAGAAAGACCAGCTTTAAGATTTCCGAGGGCTGCACCTGCACGAAGCCGAAGTCGATCCAGTTGCGGTCGTCGGCGCCCTCGCGTCCGTAGCCTAAACTCGTAAAGGTCAGCGCGACCAGACCGAGCGCAACCGGCGCGTATAAAAACCAGAATTTCGCCAGCTTGTGATAGTCGATTGCCGAAACAACCAGACATCCGACCAGCCCGATTCCCATGGAAATGAGCTGCACGATCCAGTCGTTTGCATCGACCTCATCCGTGATCTGCTGCGTCCAGAGTGTCCGGAGCAGCACGACGCTCGTGCCGGCGCAGAGCGTCACGAGCAGCAGCAGCAGCCTGTCGATGCGCTTGAAAAAGCCGCCGCGCGCTGTCTCGGTTGAGATGTTTCGCTTCAATTTTGTTTTCTCCTGTATTCTCTTTTATTATAATGTATCTCCGATGGATTGATCATGGGCTTTCAGCCCAAATCTGACCAAAGGGACAGTGTCCCTTTGGCGTTGTATGATATGTCAGTCTATTTCTCTGAGGTCTGCCAGTATTTGCGGTCAAGCGTGCGGTACTGCACTGCCTCTGCAATGTGCTGCGCGTCGATGACCTCACTCTGCTGCATGTCAGCTGCGGTTCTTGCGACCTTGAGCAGCCGGTCGTAGGCGCGGGCGGACAGCCCCATTTTTTCAAAGACCGCTTTCAGCCGTGCCTTGGCTTTGTCCGTCATCGGACAGAATTTCGCCAGCTTGTCCGGCGTGATCCGCGCATTGCAGGTGATGCCGGTACCCTCAAAGCGGGCATTCTGGATCGCCCTTGCCGCGACCACGCGCTTCCGGATTTCCGCGCTGGATTCCTCCGGCTGCTGCGAGGAGAGGTCGTCAAAGGTGACGGGCGCCGCCTCGATATGCAGGTCAAAGCGGTCGAGCAGCGGGCCGGAGATCCGGTTCAGATACTGCGCTGCGGCACGCTGTCCGCAGGTACACGGTCTCGTCGGATGCCCGAGGTATCCGCATGGGCATGGGTTCATGGCCGCAATCAGCATAATCGAGCAGGGGTATCGGATTGTACCCGCCGCACGGGAAATCGTGACTTCTCTGTCCTCCAGCGGCTGCCGCAGGATTTCCAGCGTCCGGCGGTCAAATTCTGCAAGCTCGTCGAGGAACAGCAGACCGTTATGCGCAAGCGAAATTTCGCCCGGATGCGGAATTGTTCCGCCGCCTGCAAGTCCCGCAGAGGAGATGGTATGGTGCGGCGAACGGAACGGCCGCACGGTTACAAGCGGGTGATCTGCATCCAGCAGCCCCGCCACGGAATGAATCATCGTGGTTTCAATGGATTCTGCAAAGGTCAGCTCCGGCAGAATCCCCGGCATCCGCTTGGCAAGCATGCTTTTACCGCTGCCCGGCGGGCCGATCAGCAGGGCGTTGTGTCCGCCTGCCGCAGCCAGCTCCAGCGCGTGCTTGGCGGCTGTCTGTCCGTGAACATCGGCAAAATCCGGAATCGGCGGCATCCCCGCCTGTTCCAGCCCGATATGCGCGACCGGACTGAGGGGCTCATCCCCCTCCAGATGCGCAAGCAGCTGCTTTGCATTCGCAATGCCGTAGACGGTCATGCCTTCCACGACGGCTGCTTCCTTGGCGTTTTCCTGCGGCACATACATTGTGGTGATGCCGCGGCTTTTGGCGGTCAGCGTCATCGGCAGAACGCCGTTCACCGGCCGGATGTCGCCGTTCAGTGAAACCTCTCCGATGATGGCCGCCTCCGCAGGCACCTGCACTCTGCCGAGTGCAGCGAGGATTGCCATAAAGATTGCGAGGTCATGCATACTGCCGTTTTTGCGCTTATCCGCCGGTGCAAGGTTGACAATGCAGTTTGAGGTCGGGAACACAATCCCGCAGGTATACAGTGCAGACTTGATGCGCTCGCGGCTCTCCTGCACGGCGGTATCCGCAAGCCCGACGATTTCAAAGCGCGGGAGCCCCTTGTTCACGGAAATCTCCACATCGACGGGAAACGCATTCAGTCCGAACAGCCCGAGGCTGCTTACTTTTGCAAACAATCAGCTCACCGCCTCTGTCAGTTGAATTCTTCTGCCGGAGGGACGCATCAGCTCAGCGGATGTTCCTCTCTGGCCTTTTTCATCGCTGCCATGCGCGCCCGCACCTCTGCGGGATCCGGCAGCTGGGACACGTCGCCCTTGACGGTTGCATGGGACGGCGCGGCTGTCATATCCATGAGCAGATCCGCAGCGGAAACCTGCGGCAGCGCGTCAATGCCCTTCTCCCTGACGCCGCTTTCTGCCTCAGAAAAGCCCTCCAGCGTCACGTCGCCGGTGATTTCCGGCACGGGCAGCGGCGCACGGGCGGTGCCGAGGTCGGCCTCCAGACCGAATGCGGATGCATCCACCTCCGGCAGACGCACCTCCTCCGGAAATCTGATTGCATACGGATCCGGCTGCGCGGGCGCCTCCGGCACCGGCATTTCCGATGCGGAAGGCACTGCCGGCCCGCCGATTGTATCCATATTCTGAGATGCCTTTGCCCTGGCCGCGATGACGTCCTTGGGCAGCTCATATCTTGCGGGCTGGGATGCCTCCGGCGAGAACAGCGGATAGCCCGGTTCATCCTTCAATGCATCCTCCGTGTGGAAAATCACCTGCGCCCAGATATTCAGACCGATTCCGGACAGCAGGAAGAAGATATTGAATGCCGCAAAGCTCTGGCTCAGATGCAGGCCAAAGTAGAGCGCGAACAAAAAGCACAGGATGATATAGAGAATGCCCGGAATCCGCACCTCGCGGTAATTCAGCCAGCCGACCAGTGCGGTGGCAATGCCGAGCAGAATTTGAAAGACGCCCGACGTGAACGCGACATAAAAGATCGCGGAGCCGTGCATTTGATCCTTTAACGCGGATGCGGCACCTGCCATAAAGGACGTGCCGAATATGATTGCGCCGAGAATGAAAAGTGCCCAGAAGCAGCGTCTGCGGTTGGTGTCGTTTTCCGCTTTTTTCAAGCGGTTCGATTCAAAACGCGCCTCCATTTCTCTTGACATGGCCATAGTTGTTCTCCTTTTGTTTCCGTATCCGCATTATCTGCGCTTTTTCTTGCCGCCGCTGCGGGGCTGCTGTTTTGCAGCTGCATTCTGCGGCTTCGGAGCAGCCTGTTCCGCCGGTGCGGCTGCCGCTGCATCGGATTTGAGTGCATTGGCCTTTGCGACCGCTTCTTCCAGGAGCGCCTTTGCTTTGGCCTCTGCCTGCGCGAGAATCTCATCGGGGGTTTCCGCCGCTGCGGATGCATCGGCAGAAGGTGCGGCATCGGCGGTCAGATCGCTCATTTCCGGAGCAGGCGCAGCTGCCTGTTCTGCAGGCGCCTCCGCGGCCGGAGCCTGCTGCTCCTGTGCGGCCTTCTCCTGATTCTGCACCTTTCCGATCTGCTTTTGCAGTTCAGCTGCCAGTGCAAGACCGGCCTCGCCGTCTGATTCCGGAGAATCCTCCGGATTCTTTTTCAGCTTGCGGAGCGAATAGTCCGCGGAGAGCTTCTTCTTTTTCTTGCTGAAGCGATCCCCCTTGTGCGCCATGAGCGTCTGCACCACAAAATCCGAATTGGACATATCCAGCTTCTCGTGGAATTCCGGATAGCCCTCCATCTGCGCGAGGGATTCCTCATGCGAAAGCTCGCGGATGGAGAAGAAATAGAACACAATGCCGACTGCGCCGATCAGGCCGGTGATATAGTCCAGGCGGACAATGCCGACAATCGTGACAACGACATACCACATTTCCAGAATGATATTCAGAGAACGGAAATTTGCCCATGCAAGATAACCGAGAAGGATAATCACCATAGCCGTGATGATCTGGAAGATACCGTCGGAAAGCACGGCCATGGACTCATTGATCCCGGCCGCACCGGAAAAGCTCAGCCAGTCAAAGCCGCCGATATACACACGGAATACTGACAGCAGACATACAAAAATGCAGAGCGCCAGATTACAGAAGAATGTCCGGCGGTGAACATGCTCAATATCATGCATCTGCATCCGGCAGTATTCGTAGTGGGATTCGTCCTTTTCAAAATGAACGATCTTCGGTTTTTCTTCTTCAAAGGGATTCATAGTCTGATTTGCCATTGTGGTCGCCGTCCTTTCATACTATAATAATAAACTGTCCGTTCGGAGCGTTCAGAGCTCCTCCATTTTTCCGGGCTCGCCGGAGCTGCTGGCCGGTGCCTGAAAGCTGCCGACTGCCTGATCGCTGCGTTCGTGATAGCCGTGCAGCGCTGCGGTCAGCACCGGTGTATTCTCGCGCTCGTCGAGCAGGTCGCCCATCGCGCCGTGTACTTCCGCGTCGGCAGGTCTGCGGGCGCCGCTCAGCTCCGCGCGGATGCGGGTTTTCCGCTCCGCATTGACCCTGCGCTCGGCCATCTCGGAATAGGGAATGCGGAACAGCGGGAAGCCCTCTTCATCCTCCAGCTTGCTCCAGAAAAATGCGCCGATTGCGGCGGGAATCAGGAGAAAGCAGAAGATGATGATGCCCGGGCTCCGGCCGATGAATGACAGCAGGATCAGGACGCCTGCCGCTGCGAGGATGTATTTCAGATTTCTGCTGTATGCCGAGAATGCCGTAATTGCGGCAGCGGCCAGCGTCAGCAGCGTTCCGAGAAGTTCTCCGTATCCGGAGCCGGTCATGATATCACGCGCCGCGTAGAGAATGGATATCAGAGCAAAGATGAAAATACAGATTGCAATCAGCGCGGGAACCCCGCACAGATAATCACAGCGGCGCTTTTTTTTGCGCAGCGCAATATACCGCCGTTCGCGTTCATCGTCTGTCAGACAGCTTGCCATAAGCATCCCTCCGTTTCCGGCAGCAAGCTCAAAATATAAATACTCCATTCTATTATATCACACTTTTCGGAAAATGTAAATGCCGCAGACAGATTTTTTCATCGGAATCCGGCACGTTTTGCACGGGAGCAGCCGCGGGCGGCAGGCAAAGCGGAATGGGAAGCGCAGACAGCGGCGTTTTGCCGTAAAATACCCCTTGTCATGTGCGGAAAATCGTGCTATAATAGGCGTGATCCCGGAAACCGCGGCGCACATCTGCATGCAGCCTGTGTACCGGATGAAATCAGCGATTTTCCGGCAAAATATCAAACGAAAGGATCCTTTTGCCATGATTTTTTATTTTACTGGAACCGGCAATTCCCTTGCCGCTGCAAAAGCACTCGCGGAGGACGGCGAGCAGCTTGTCAGCATTGCGGAGGCCAACAAGACCCGTGCATATTCCTACACATTCAAAAAGGGCGAGCGCCTCGGCATTGTGTTCCCGGAATACTGCTCCACGGTGGGCAAGCCCGTGCTGGACTTCGTGCGCAGTCTGGAAATCAAAGGCCATCCGTACTGCTTTGCGGTGATCACCTGCGGCGGCGTGGTCAGCTTTGCGGCCGGTCTGCTCCGGCATGAGCTGGCGGAACGCGGCATCCGCCTGCATTACGCAACCTTTGTCCGGATGCCGAACAACGCCATCACCTACATGGAAACACCGCCCGAGGACAAGCGTCAGCGGCTGCTTGCAAAGGCGGAGGTGCGCTTTGCCGAATTGAAGGAAAAGCTGAAAAAGCATCCCGTGAAGCCGGTGCGCGGCGGTCTGCTTGCGACGGCGTTCCAGCCTGCGCTCCGCAAATCCAGCTCCACGGTGCCGTTCCGCGCAGAGGACAGCTGCACCGGCTGCGGCGCCTGCGCAAAGCGATGTCCCGAGGACGCAATCCGTATGGAGAACGGCAGACCGGTCTGGGTGAAGGCGACCTGCGCCATGTGTACCGCGTGCCTGAACCGCTGTCCGGCCGGTGCGATCGAATACGGTGACAAGTCAGCGGGCAGGGCGCGCTATGTGCATCCGGATCTTCGTTAAAGCAGGCGCCGGACATCCTGCGCCGAATCGCCCGGATGCACTGTTTATTATGACAAAACACGCTTAACTAAAATGATATTGCGCCTGAAATCCGCCTGTCAGCTTCTTAATTCTGAATGTTATTTGAGGAAACATGAAGATTTTATGAAGCTACTTGTATTTTCAAGTTGAATATGTTATGATATGCAATGGTAAATCAGAAAAGAATCAGCAGAATATCTGCCGGAGCAATCCGGCAAATGAGGATCGCATGAACCGAATACGTTTCCGGAGCGCGGGGATTCCCCTGCTCTCCAGCCTGACAGTTTTTGCACTGTTTCTGATCTTCAACGCCGTGTACGGCATTTTTCCGTGCGGCAGCAATACCGTCGTCTGGTGCGATATGGAGCAGCAGGCCGTTCCGCTTCTGATGCAGCTGAAACAGCAGCTCATGAGGGGCGAGGGGATAAGCTATTCCGCGCTGGATGCAGGCGGTATGCAGTTTTACGGCGTATTCTTCTTTTTCCTCAGCAATCCGCTTTCCTTTCTCATTCTGCTGACGGATCTGCCTGCTGACAGGCTCGCAGTTCTGCTCGTGATTGTCAAGCTGTCGCTCTCCGCGGGAACGGCGGCGGTCTGGTTCCGGTACCGCATTGCCAAGCTGCCGGATGTGATGCAGCTGCTGCTCGCCGTGATGTACGGCTGTTCCGGCTACGGTCTGTTCTACTATCAGAATCTGATGTGGCTGGACATCATGCTGACGGCGCCGCTTCTGCTCTGTGCGCTCCGGCACCTGCTGAAAACGGGAAAGGCGCTGCCCTATGCGGCGGTGCTCTCCGTGACGGTAATCCTGTGCTTTTACCTCGGCTGGATGACTGTGCTGTTCGTGCTGCTGTATACGGCGCTCTCCGTGCGGTTTACGGTTCCGGCGGAGCGGCGCGGGAAAACGGCGGCGCGCTTTTTCGGTGCAAGCATCCTTGCTGCCTGCGCGACGGCCTTTGTCTGGCTGCCCTGTCTGCTGCAAATCATGCATTCAGGACGCAGCGGCAAGCTGCTGGATGATCTGATGCAGCCGGAGCTGCTGCGTCATCTGTCTGACAAGATCTGCGTGCTCGGTGCGGCGTGCATCGGATTTGCGGTGCTCCCGCTGATCTGGATTCCGCTGAAACCCTGTACGCCCGAAACACGCCGGAACAGAAGGCTCTTTCTTCTGCTGGCGGCAGCGGCGCTGCTGGATCCGGTCAATCAGATCTGGCACGGCGGCAGCTATCAGGCGTTTCCGCTGCGGTGGGGCATGTATCCGATTCTGCTGATGCTGACGCTCGCGGGTGAACAGCTCTCGGAGGACGCATGCATTCCCGGCGATACCCGCAAGACGCTGCATCCGCTTTTGCCGGTGACCGGTATTCTGCTCGCAGCGGCGGCGGCTTTCGTGCTGCATGTGTATGCGGGCGGCTTTCTGCGCTCCTATGTTTCAAGCCTGTGGGTCAGTCCGGAGCACGCACTCTGTATGCTCTGCTGGTGCTTTCTTGCGACCGTGCTCTATTGCTGGGCTGTCACGGCCTATCAGCAGCGAACCTTTTCTCTCCGCGGCTGCGCGGGCTTTTTTTCGGTGTTGTTCCTGCTGGAGTTTTCGCTGAGCTACGGTGCTTATTTCGGCAGCACAGCCGACAGCGGCGATGTCATTGCACAGACTGCTGCTGTGGCTGACAGCTTTATCCCGGAGGAGCCTGCGGCAAGGCTGAAGCTGACGCGCAAGTATACCCACGCCAACATGCTCGGTGCGGTCGGATATCCGACGACGGCGCATTACACATCTCTGACGCGCGCAGATTATCTGCAAGGCATGAAGCGGTTCGGTTACAGCTCCTACTGGATGGAGGTTCCGTCCACCGGCGGCACGCTGCTTTCCGATGCGCTCTGGAATATCCGGTATCTGCTCGGCAGTCCCTATGATTTTCCGCCGTGGACAGAGCCCGTCTGCACAGAGGGCGCGTTTTCCGTGGTAAAAAGCCGGATGACGCTGCCGTCTGCATTCCTGACGGATGCTGCGCCGGAGGAGATCGCGGAGCTGCCCGACGGAAGCCGCATGGCTGTGCAGCAGTATCTGGCTGAGCGGTTTCTCGGCGTCCGGGATGCGGTGGTTCCCTACGAACCGACTGCGCTGAACGGCGTGACGCTCAATGCATCGGAAACCGGCGCTGTCTGTGAACCGGAGGATACGGAACGCGGCGGCGAAATCCGGTACGCGCTCTTTCTGCGGGAGCAGCAGGCGCTGTACTTTGACATCTATACCGATCACGGTACGGCACTGCATGACCCGAACAGCGGCGCCTGCGACATCACAGTCAACGGTGTGACCGTGCAGACGGAGCATCCGCAGAACAATCACAACGGGCTTGTGTTTCTCGGCGCGTGCGAGGGTATGACCGTTGTCAGCATTACGGTTCACAAGGCGTTTTCCTGCGAGAGCTTCGGGCTTTTCGGCATGAAAACCGCACCGCTCGCCGAAGCGATGAAGCAGGCAGACGGGGCTGCGCTGCAATACTGCAAAGGCGTTTATTCCGCGGAATGCGATTGCGATGTGCCGAAAACGCTGATCCTTTCAGCCGCTTTTGACGAGGGCTTTACGGCGGAGGTCAACGGGCAGCCTGCGAAGGTGTACCGTGTGAACAGCTGTCAGACGGCCGTCCGTGTGCCGGAAGGACACAGCCGGGTTGAGATGCGCTTTCGTGTGCGGGGACTGCATGCGGGGATTCTGCTCGGCCTTTGCGGGATGACCGGGCTGATTCTGTATCTGCTGCTGCGGAGGCATCTGCCGGATGCGGTCTGCACGGCGGGATACCGTTTGTGTGCAATTCTGCTTCAGCTGAGTTATGCGGCGATTCTGCTGCTGGTTTATCTGCTCCCGACGGCAATTTGTATCATTCAAAGCGTTTTGGTATAATAATGCCACCCGATTAAGATTATATTTAGAAATCCATTCATTTTCATGTATATTATTTTGTTTTCCTTTTTGTCTTTTACATAATATTCACATTTTGTTCACAGAATACACACATTTATAACTTATAATTGTAAATGTAAAAAAGCATTGTATTCATTTGCTTTTTCGCGTTTCGTTCACAATACAGCCGGACGTTGTACCAATTCGGCGTGAACTGAAACGCTGCAATACGGAGGAGGAATTTGTATATGGAAACCAAAGGAATCAGCAAGCTCGATCTCAAGCGCAGAAACAGAAAGCAGATTCTGCTCGCAATCCGTCAGGCGGGAATGCTCGCCCGTGTGGATATTGCAGCACAGCTTTCTCTGACCCGCGCGGCGGTGACGATCATCACCAACCAGATGATCACCCAGAACATTCTGGAGGACATGAACGGTCCGCTGCCCGAGGATCAGAACGCCCCGAAGAAAAAGGGCAGAAAAAAGACCATGATCCGCATTAACCCGACATTCAAGTATGTTCTGGGTGCTGCGATCAACGAAAATGACATCAGCGTCGGCCTTGCGAATCTCGCAAACGAGCCGATCGATCACAAGTATCTGGAGATCGGTGAGGAAACCGAGCCGGACGAGATCATCTCGTTCATTGTCACCAGCTGCCGTGAGCTGATGAAGAAGCATTCCCTGAGCACCAAGCAGATGCTCGGCCTTGGTATCGGCGTCATTCCCGCACGCTGGGAGCAGCTGCGCGGAGAGCTGAAAGGCCCGATCATCACCTTTGACAAGCTCGTCTACCTGCTTGAAATGGAGCTGAGCATTCCGGTTCTGGCAGACACCGCAATCAATCTCTATGCACTCGCCAACATTGATTACGCGAATCCGGAAAGCGCAAATCAGCTGCTGCTGTACTCCGGTCAGGCGTATAATTCCGTCCCGGTTGTCGGTCAGGAGCTGCTCGGCGGATTCCTTGCGGATTCCGATTCCGTCAGCCACATGATCGCCGAGGTCGGCGGCACCCCCTGCGAGGGCTATCCGGACGGCTCTGTTTATGCGGAGCTCACCCGCCCGGCGATGCTGCGGAAGGCTTCCGCACTGAAGGGCAAGCAGTTGACCGTCAGCGATATCAACGAGGCATATGCAGCAGGCGATAAGGACATTGTCAAACTGGTGAATAAATATATTGACCAGTTCTGCTTACTGCTGTATAACGCTACGACCGGTCACCATGTCCGCCGCGTTGTTATGCACGGCTTCAAGTTCAGCGAGCAGATCTTCCAGCTCATCTGCGACAAGCTGGAGGTGCTCGGCAGCAACAGACCGGTCAAGCTGACTTACAGCCGCATCGACGGGGAAAACAGCTTCCTTGCCGGCTCTGCACTGACCATTGAGCGTCAGTTCTACGAGATGGGCGGCATGCTTCCGGGTGAAACTGCAAACTGAATCTCAGCAAGCGCGATATCTTACTGAATGGGGAATTTATAATTGGTACGCACACGGGAATCTGTCCGGCCGACAGATTCCCGTTATTATTTTTTCTGCGGACTGCACGAAAACAGCCCGCTGAATCGTTTTATAGGTGAAGGGCGGAGAGAGAACGTCCCTCACGGCGGCGCGCGCCGAATCGGAAAAGGAGGTGATCCTGCATGGAACCGATCAGCTTTGAGGAGCTGATGCTCAGACATTATAATACACTGCTGCGGCTTTCTGTTCAGCATACCGGCAGCCGTGCCGAAGCAGAGGACATTGTGCAGGACACGTTCTTAAAGCTGCTCGAATCCGGAAAAACCTTCCGCGATGACGGGCAGGCAAAGGCATTCCTGATCCGGGCGGCGATCAATCGCTGCAATGACTATTACAGATCCGCTCGCAGAACCCGCACGGTCGCGCTCAGTGATACGGCGGAGAATATGCTCCCCGCGGACAGCGGCGGGTTCGCAGACGATACGGCGCAGATGATACTCAATGCGGTGCAGCAGCTCCGGCCGGATTTCCGGAATGTGATCTACCTTTACTATTACGAAGAATATTCGATCAGGGAGATCGCTGCAATTCTGCACAGAAGCAGCAACACGGTCAGCTCATGGCTGACAAGGGCGAAGAATCAGCTGAAAGGAGTTTTGCAGAATGAACAGAACGACTTATCAAAGAGCGATGCAGCAGATTTCCGTACCGGAGGAGGAGATCCGCATGAAAACACGGCAAATTCAGGCGCAGTTTGAGGAACAGCCTGCGCAGGGCATCAGAACACACACCGGCAGAAGGATGATCGGCGTGATCGGCGCTGCGGCAGCAGCAATCATGATCGGCGGCACGGTCACGGTCGGGGCGGTGAACAACTGGGACTATTCGGCTGTTTTCAGCCGGTATTTCGCAGAGAAATCCGGTGAACAGGTCAGCTATGACTTCACCGGCATGGGGCTGGATATTGGAGAGAAAATCGAAGGTGACGGCTTTACAATGACGGTGCAGTCGGTCATGGCAGATGCAAGCAATGTCTATATTGCTTATGATGTGGAGCTGAGCGACGAGTTCAATGCAATTTTTACAGCGTATGATGACGCTGAGCTGTCTGTCAATATGGCTTCACTGATTGAAATTCCGGGTGACGAAGAAGGCAGGAACAATGAATTCCTGAACCGCGGCGGGGCAGCCCCGCGGCCTGTGTGCGACGAAGAAGGCGTATGGCACTGCATGGAAGTCATCGCAATGGACTTCGGAACCGGTCTGAACGGAACCCGGCTTCGCCTCGCCCCGATAGATGAAGGGGAGCCGCTCTGTATCGGCTATGGCTATTCAGAGGAAGGCAAAGGCCAATGGATGAAACTTTCCGCACCCGATTTTGAACTGTGCTACGATCTTTCCGGCATCACGGTTCAGCCGGGCATGACCGCACATTACGGCGGCACACTGCCGAACGATGCCAACGAAAACATCTTTGATGATCTGATTTTGACGCCGTTTTTGCTGAAATTTGTTGCGTCCGGACACGTCGGAGTCTTTGACACAGTACCGAAATGGGGCGTGGTCTGGGGCGACGGGCAGGTTCCTGTCAGCTTCACGGCTGTTTATGCGGACGGAACCGAGCGTGCGCTGATCCAGAACACCGGTGCCGGCAGCGGCGGTGGTATGAGCTGCCCCAACCCTGACGGCGGCTATGACTGGGAACTCAGACGGGAATACTATATTGCGACCCCGTTCACGCTGGACGGTCTGACCGCAATCCGCATCAACGGTGCAGAAATCTCCCTGACCTGACAGACCGATAAAAAACGCCCGCATCCCCGAATGAGGATGCGGACGTTTCCGCACAAAAAAACCGCCGCCTTCTGTAAACAGAAAGCGGCGGCATTTTGTTTGCATCGTTGATCCGATCAGCTTGCCTTGTTCAGGAGCTTCATCAACTGTGACTTCTTTCTTGCGGCATTGTTCTTGTGCAGGATGCCCTTTGCACATGCCTGATCCACGCGCTTGATTGCGTAACGGATCACAGCAACGCGGTCGGTACCGCCGACATATGCCTTCTTGATCGCGGTCTTCAGAGCGGACTTGGTCGCCTTGTTCCGCGCAGCACGGATCTTGTTGGTCTTATCTCTTTTTTCCGGTGTCGGGCGCTTCTTCGGCCCAGCATTCTTTGCAGCTGCCATTTTCTGGTACTCCTTTTCTTGTCTGCCAATTTGCAGAATTTCTGAATAATTCTCGGAAAGCGGCACACAGTAGATGCAGAACGATTATGGCGGGATCATTCTGCCGGCGCGGGTGGGGACCGCATACGTTACATGCTGCCAAACCAAGTATTATTATATCAGGTTCGGCAGAAAAATGCAATAGGGCAAACTGCGGATTTTTGCCGGTATTTCGCGGGCTGTTTCGGCGGAATGCACAACTTCCGCAGCGGGGAGGGACAATATGCAGCAGCAGACAGGGCACAGCCGCACGGATCTGGCTTTGGAGCAGGCCGCGACGGTGGGGTACAGCACGGGTATTACGGTCCGGGAGCGCGGAAAAGCGTTCCGCATCACCGAAATCACGATTGCTTCGGATGCGGACGGCGCAGCAATCGGACGGGGCAAAGGACGGTATCTGACGCTGGAATCTGCCGACCTGCACCGCACAACGCCGCAGCTCAGGGAACAGGCAGAGGAGCTTGCAGACGAGCTGCGTCCGTTTATTCCGGCTGGGGCGGTGCTGGTGGCCGGGCTCGGAAATGCGGACATCACGCCGGACGCCGTCGGCCCGGAAACGGCGGGGCGCGTTCTTGCGACGCGGCATCTGCGGCAGGAGCTGAAAGACAATGCGCCGGATACGGATTTTCTGCGGGCGCTGCGGCCGGTCAGCGTGCTGGCTAACGGTGTGCTCGGCCAGACCGGCATTGAAACCGCCGAGCTGATTGCGGCCTTAAAGCAGACCGTGGCGCCGTCCTGCGTCATTGCGGTGGATGCGCTGGCCTGCTCGGATCTGCGGCGGCTCGGCACCACGGTGCAGATCTCCGACGCGGGGATTTCCCCGGGCAGCGGCGTCCGGAATGCGCGTGCGGAATTGAGTCAGCGGACGCTCGGCGTCCCGGTGATCGCGGTCGGGGTGCCGACGGTTGTCGATCTGCACACGGTCGTGCGGCAGGCAGCGGAACAGGCGGATCTGGATACCGTCCCGAATATGATGGTCACGCCGCGGAATATTGACGAGCTGCTGCACCATGCGGCAAGGCTGCTCGCACTGTCCCTGAATCTCGCGCTGCATCCGCAGTTAAGCTATGCGGATGCGGAGGCGCTCTGAACCGGAAGGAGTATGCGATGCTTGTCAGCTTTCTGCGTGTGCTGATTCTGTATCCGATTGTCGTATTCGGCATCCGACTCATGGGCAAGCGGCAGCTCGGCGAATTGCAGCCGACGGAGCTGGTTGTCACGATTCTGATTTCCAACATTGCGACGCTCCCGCTGGAGGATCAGAACCTCCCGCTGCTGATGAGCATTGTGCCGATGCTGCTGCTGGTCTGCTTTGAGGTGCTGCTCTCATGGGGCGTGCTGAAAAGCAGGCGGCTGCGGCATCTGCTTTCGGGAGCGCCGCAGGTCGTGATCCGCGGCGGTCAGATCGACCAGCGGGTTATGCGGGCGCTGCGCTTCACGCTCGATGACCTGATGACCGCGCTCCGGGGCAGCGGGGTCTTTGACATTGCGGAGGTGCAGCTGGCCGTTGTGGAAACGAACGGCAGGGTTTCGGTTTATCAGAAGGCGGATGCGCGGACGGTGACCTGCGCAGATATCAAGCTGCATCCGGAATCCGCAGATCCGCCGGAGGTGCTGATTGCGGACGGGTGCATCAGCAGGGAGGGCATGCGTGCGGCAGGCTGGACAGAGGAGCGGCTGCTGCATTCGCTCCGGGCGCAGCAGCTTTCGGCAGAGCAGGTGTATCTTCTGACTGCGGATGCATCCGGTGTCCGCTGCCTTGTAAAGAGGGAGGCGCAGATATGAACAGGCGGATCTGCACGGCGCTTGCGGTGCTCAGCATGGTCATTCTGCTGATGACCGGCTCGGTGCTGACAGTGCAGCACTGCTGCGGACGGCTGCTCCGGCAGACAGAGCGCGTTGCAACGTCGCTCGGCACGGAGCAGACTGCCGCAGAAATCAAGGCACTGGAGGCGCAGTGGCGGCGGTACAGCATCCCGCTGCATCTGTTCGTCCCGAATCAGCCGCTGACCGACCTGAATGAAACGGTCTTCCGGCTGGATGCGCTGAACACCGACCGCTGCGATGAGCTGCGCGCGGAGCTTGCTGCGGTCAGGGCGGATCTGGAGTGGATCCGCGGGCAGGAGCTATCGCTGTTCTGAACCTTGAAAGAAGCGCCGGGATGATCTCATCCCGGCGCTGTGTATGTGTATCAAATGATTATTATGTAGGTTAAGCCGGAGTGATCGAGAGGTAGTAGTAGTCGGAATTGGCGCAGACCTGCTTCTGACCGCTGCCGAAATTGCGGGTTTCAAACGTAACAAGGTATTGCTTTCCGCCGACCGTGATGTTCTGCGTTTTCTGGCTCAAATCAAGAACCTCACCGCCGATTCTGACTGCAAAATAGCAGGAACCGGAGAGATACTGCGGAAGCGTACTCTGATTTGCAATCTGTGAGAGCGTGCAGGTGGAACCGACCGCAGGTTTGATCACTGCATTGTAGTTGATGAACTTGCAGGAGGTGTTGTTCTTGTCATAGACTTCAACTTTCAGATTGCCGCCGGCATTGTTGATTACCTTTACGAAGGAATTGCAGCCTCTGAACTGGTTGTCAGAGAGCATACTTGCGGAGAACGGAACAGCATTGCTGTCGACCTGATTGAGGGTGGTGGAGGTTCCGTAGCAGTACATGTTGGAAAACTGTACGTTTTCGTAACCCTTGGTTCTCATAAAGACCGGATCATCGCGCTTAGCGACACAGTCGATGATGTAATAGCCTTCGCTTGCAGATAAACGGACTGCGTTCAGAGCATGGCCAGGTACGCCGACACAAACGACCTCAGAGGCTGAAGGGTTATCCGTGATGGTAAATCCGCTGGCGCGGCACAGCATCTCAAATGCATGTGCAAAGCTGCCGCAGACGCCGCTGTTCAGTGCAAGCGCACTCAGTGCCGAACCGCTCAGTTTACTCATACGGGTTCCGGCCGTATCATAAATGGCGGAGTAGCGCTCGTGCGAAACGAGATAATTGTAGATCATCTGCAATCTCCGCTGCTTGGAAACAGCGGTGGAATTGAATTTGTTTTCCTCTGCGATTGCCGTTGCAAATTTAAAACCGACCTTCTTGGAATACGGAGATACGGCGATTGCATTCAGGAATGTTAGCTTACCGTCCAGAGCGGAGCTGTTGATCTGGAACAGATCACCTGCAAGTGCCGTATACTGGGCGTCAACCACGCCGTAGTATTTTTTAAAGTTCTCCACTGTTCCGGCGGTGACGTATGTTTTCTTGCTGGAATCATACGCGTAGAGATTCTGGACAGTGCAGTTGGAGCCGAATGCACTTTCGCCGCAATTCTTCAGGCTGTTCAGGTTGACATACAGGTCGGTCAGCGCCGGAAGATCATTATAATAAAGTGCCTTGTTATTGATCTTTTCAACCTGCTTCGGCAGCGTGATCGAGGATACGCGGGTCTGACTTGCATTTTTGCTGCGAATGATTGCCTGATTTTGGGCGCCCAGTTCTTTGATGACATAATTCGTTCCTGGGATCTTGTCCGGAATGGTAAGTTCTGGTGTTGTCGTAAGATCTGTGTTGCTGTCTGCATCACTGATCCGTTTCAGAATGCAGGAATTTGCATCCTTGACAATATAACAGTACTTCAGGCCGCCATAGGTTTTGAACTGCTCATTTGCGTCCGCACTTACGTGCAGTACGGGCATTGCACTCAATAATCCCGCTGCCAGCATTGCGCCGGACAAAAGGGATGCCGTAAATCGTTTTGCGTTCTTGTGTTTCATAATGTTTGACCTCCTGGATGATGTGATGATTGTTTTGTGTGCACACAGGGCGGATGCGTTTTCCGTCCTGTTATTATAGACTGGAAATATCTGATTTTTGTTTCAGTCTTTTTTGCTGCTATCATATTTTATTAAAAGCAATATAATTGTGAAAAAATACAAGAAACGCAAGAAATTCCTGTAATCTACAAAGATTCTAATGATGAAAAAATCTTTTCACACGCGAAATAAATAAACGATAAATTTTTCTCTTCACATAAAAAAACAGCGCCGGGAACAATATCCCGGCGCTGTTTCGGTATCAGATTGCCGTGCGCAGGCCTGCCGCTGAACGGATCGCGGACTGTGTCAGCCGATATTGTCAGCGATGCCGACGGAGATATATCCCTGCATGACCGCCTGAAAATCGGTGCCGTCCTCGGCGTCCTCGTTGTAGTCGCCCTCGACCATGAGCCGCAGACCGCCCTCGGGCAGTTGTTCGATGACATTGTAATGGTCACGGTAGATCATTCCGTGCGAAACGGTTCTGTCAAAGAGAATGCCGCCGCATTCTTCGGGCGGGCAGCCGGGAAAATTGACGTTCAGAATCTGCCCGTGCCCCAGCTTCTGATCCAGCAGCTCCGTGAGGATGTCATGCAGAAAGGCGTCCGTGACCGCGTGGCAGCCGCAGGCTTCCTCGGAGAGCGCAATCGCGTGATAGCCCTGAAACGCCGCCTCAAACGCGGCGCCCGCCGTCGCGGAATACTGGATATCCGATGCGACGTTGTAGCCGTGATTGATGCCGGAGAGCACAACATCGGGGCGGCGCGGCATCAGGTTCGGGCAGATGCGCACGCAGTCGGCGGGGGTGCCGCTGCATGAGAACGCCCGGACACCCGCGACCGGAAAATCATGCGGAAAAACGTCAATGTGGCTGTGCAGCGTGATGCTGTGCGAGGCGGCGCTGCGCTGATTATCCGGCGCAATTACCCAGACCTCCCCGAAGTCCTGTGCGGCCTTTGCCAGACGGATCAGGCCGTCTGCACAGATGCCGTCGTCATTGGTGATGAGAATGGTGCGCGTCATGCGGGAACCTCCTTGCTGTCCAGTTTCAGGTCTGAGGACGGATGCAGCCCGGCCAGGATTTCGGTCAGCATTTTCACATCAGAGAGAAAATACATGAAAGCCTTCTGCTGCTTGTCGATTTTCCATGCCTTGATATTATACACAAAATAAAACCATCCCAGCAAAAACAGGATGCTGACACAAGTCGCAAAGATATTCTGCAATAAGGGCATAATCGCTGTGAGATTGTCATAATTGTCCATGATGCCGGTCAAAACGGCAGGCACCACCGCAAGTGTGCTTGCAAGAATTCCACCCCAGAGCACCTGTTCTGCATTGTGCCGATATTTCTGACTTTGCCCTGACAACTCCTGACTGTACTGCTCCGCATCGTGCAGAATCATCTGAAACTGTTCCTTTGTTGAGAAACGGAACTTGCAGTGAAATTCTCTGCCCAGCTCGGCGGCATGATCCAGCGCTTCAAAATACGGGATATTCAGAAAATACAAGCCCACTCTCCATTTTTTGTTCCGTCTGCTTATGACCGTTACCAGCATAAACCAAAGAATCAGGAAAACGGAAAAGACGATTCTCCAGAACGGTGTTTGCGATGTAACGGCCGGAAACAGTGTAATCAACCATAATGCGGACAGAGCAACATAAACTGTCATCATCCGTCGGAACGAAAGGCTCTTTGGGTCAGCGGGATTCTCCCCGTCCTCGGTTTCTTTCCATGCACGGAGAAAGCCGGAGGCCTTCTTCCCGCCGGTATTCTCCTTTTTCCGCTCCTGCATCTGCTTATATGTTTCATAGTAATCCTGAATCATGTGCAATTCCTCCGTTTTATCGTTATCCGACCGCTTTCACCTTAATCCCGTTTTTCTGCGCAAACCGGTACGCTGCGGAATCGGCGGGCGCCAGAACGGTCAGCTCCGGGCAGTCGGCAAAGCAGGTATCCGCAATGCGCGTCAGACTGCCGGGCAGCTCTGCGGTGCGCAGCGAACGGCAGTCGGCAAAGGCGTAATCCCCGAGCGCGGTGATTCCTTCCCCGAGCTTCACGGTCCGCAGATCCTCGCAGTCCGCAAAGCACTGTGCGCCGACGGTGCCGGTGCAGTCCGTGAACGTGACGTCCCGGAGGCCGGAGCTCTGGAACGTGTGTGCGCCCAGCGAAACCGTCCCGCCGGAGAAAGCCGCCTCCCGGAGCGCGGGACAGCGCCGGAAGCAGGATTCGCCGGTCGTCAGGCTGCCCTGCAATGTGACCTGCTTTAGCTTGGACAGATTCTGGAAGCAGTGATCGGCAAGCCGGAGCACGGCGTTCTCCGCCGTGACCGTCACAATGCCGCTCTGCTCAAAGCAGTAATCCCCGAAGGTATACTCCCGGTCGGCAAAGCGGACGGTTTCCAGTGCGCGGCAGTCGGCCAGGGCGTGCGCCCCGACGGTCAGTGCCGAATCCGGCACAAATGCAAATTCTTTCAGCGCAGAGCCGTTGAACGCGTAATCGCCCATGCGCCGGACAGTTCCCGGCAGCACGACATTTGCAGCATAGCGCGCCGAATAAAATCCGTATTCGGCAACCGCGGTGACCGGCAGCCCGCCGAGCTCTGCCGGAACGGTCAGCGGTGCCGCGGGCGCGTTCTTCAGGCGGTAGCCGATGACGGCGGCTTCGCCTGCGTCAGCTTCAAAATCTGGATCCGGAACCGGTACCGTTTCCTGCGGCAGTTCCTCCTGCGGTGTATCCGAAACGGTTGTTTCTGCGGCGTCCGGTGCATCTGTATCCGCAGCGGTGACGGTCGTCTGTGCGGGCTGCGGGGGCGCAGTTGTTTCCGGTGCTGCGGTCGTTTCCGGGGTATCGTCCGCTTCTTCCTCCTGCTGCCGGGAGATGTCGTTTTCGTCTGCGGGATCCGGCACGGAATCTTCTTCCGCATCCCCGTAATCCCGTCTGAGCGAGGTATCGTCCATCAGGGACTCGCTCGCAATCACATCTTCCGCCTGCTGCATTGCTTCCTCATACAGTTCGTCGAACGTCACTGAATTCCCGTCCGGACCGGATGAGCCGCAGCCTGCCAGCAGAAGCAGTCCGCAGCAGAGCACTGCGGGAAAGAATCTGTGTTTCACGGCGCCTTCTCCTTTCTGCACGGCGGGGACTTGCAAACCCTGCCGGTTTGTGATATAATCAGAGTGCGGAACCGAATTGGCTCCGCACTCTATTATAACATATTATACTGTTTTTTTCAACGGATAAACGTCTGTGCGGAAAAACACCGTATAAAGTCGAAACGCGGCTGATGATCAGTCAGCCGCGTTCCGGGAAGAAGTAGAGAGGTATTATTTATCATGTTCATTTATCATGGCTTTATTATACCACGGTTCCGCGGGAATTGCTTGCACTTTTTTTCAACTTTCCGTGAACAAGTTATGAACCGGAATGAACAAGATATGAACGCGGGAAAAGGAGCATAAAACATGCAGGCAGATTTGTGCATTTTTGATAGTCACACCCACTATACAGATGCGGCCTTCGATCCCGACCGCGACGCGCTGCTCCGGACGTTCCCGGAAAAGGGCGTCACCGGCTGCATGGTCTGCGGCACGGATCTGCCGATCTCCGCGGCCTGCATCCGTCTGGCGGAGCAGTATCCGGCGCTGATGATCGCGGCAGTCGGCGTTCACCCGGAATGCCCGGTGCCGCCCGCGGATTATTTGCAGACGCTGGAGCAGCTTGCAGCCTCGGAAACCGTTCATGCAATCGGGGAGATCGGGCTGGATTACCATTATGAGGGCTATGATAAGGAACAGCAGCAGCGCATTCTGAGAGAGCAGCTTCTGCTTGCAAAAAAGCTGAACCTGCCGGTTATTCTGCACTGCCGCGATGCCACCGGCGATATGATGGGGATTCTGCGGGAATTTGCACCGCTGGACGGCGTGATGCACTGCTTTCCCGGCTCTGCGGAAACTGCGCGGGAGGTGCTGCAAATGGGACTGTATATCGGCTTCACGGGCGTCATTACCTTTAAGAACGCAAAAAAGCCGCTGGAAGCCCTGCGGAGTATCCCGGCTGACCGCCTGCTGATCGAAACGGACTGCCCTTATATGGCGCCGGTGCCGTTCCGCGGCAAGCGGTGCGACAGCACCATGCTGACCGAAACCGCTGCTGTCATGGCGCGGGAAAAGGGCGTGACGACAGAAGAAATCTGCCGCATCACAGCGGAGAATGCCGCGAGGCTGTTTCATGCGGAGCATCTGCTCCGGTGAGAAAGCGGAGGTGTACAGATAAAAAATTTATAGCATTTGTTGACTGATCCGCGCAAATGCCTCTTGCTTTTTTCGGCAGTTTGTGCTATACTGATAGTACGGCATGAGCCGGTGTGAAATATAACAAGAAAGGATGGGATTTCCGGTGCTTTTTTTGCATGAGTTTGAACGGATCGAGGCGGAAGCGTTTCTGACGCTTGCTTCTGAAATGATCGAGGAGGACGGCGTCGTGACAGCAGAGGAAGACGCACTGCTCAGCGACTATGCAGAGGCGCTCGGTGTGCGCGGATTTACCTATGACGCTGCGGCAGCCGCTGCTGCACGCGATACAATGGCGCAGCTGAATGAGGTCAGCAAGCGCAAGGTCTATATGGAGCTGTATTCCTTTGCGATCTGTGACGAATTTGAGGATCCCGCAGAGCGCAGAGCGCTCAACGAGCTGCGCGAAGCCCTCGGACTGGATGCCCATATCTGCAATAAGCTGGAGGCCTGTGCGCAGGATCTGTTCAGCGTCTATGCAGCGATTGAGGATGCGCTCAACGCAGAGCCTTCCCCGATTGTCGTGGAACAATAAAAACTGAAACGAGCCGCCCCCGCCGGAATGCTCCGCTGACCGGAACATCTGCGGGGGCGCTTGGCTTTTGAAGGAGGCCGGAGTCATGGAGGAGCATCAGCCGCGGAATGCGTTTGATATCCCGAAGGTGTTTTATTTTGAGGTCGGCAATGTGCATTCCGGCAGCCGGAAGCATCTGCGCTACCGCGTGGAGCCCGCGGACGGTATGCTGCATATTGACGTCTGGCGGCAGGATCTCTGCTTTGAGATCGTGCAGGAGCGCGGCGAGCTGGAAGGTCACGCGGACTTTCAGATCTCGGAGGAGGGCTTTCAGCAGATGCTGGACTATTTGCAGGCCGAATACGATAAGCCGTTCCCGCAGGAACCGAAGAACGAAGGAGCATAAGCATGTTTGATGCAGAACAGTATATCGCAGAATTTCAGGCGATGGAGCACGGCGCGCCGCGCCTGCGCGCGATCCAGAAGGCCTACCGTGCTGCGGATGCCGCACACGATGATGAATGGAGCTTCCGGTTCCGGGAGCGCTGCCTGAACGAATCCACATTTGAATGCGACGACGTCGATGCGATGATCATTTTTCCGGAGATGATTGCGCTCTACGACCGCAATGAGGAATTGCAGGCCGATGACGAAAACTTTGAGCGCCTGATGTGGTGCTTCAAGCATATGATTGAAAATGCGCCGAAGTTCCACCATATCTCTCTGGCGCAGATTGATTCGTATTTTGCAGAGTTCCGGCGCCGTCTGGAGGCAGCGGGCAAATCACTGCGCACCTATTATTTCAAGCGCGAGGATGTTTCCGAGCTGACCGGCAACCATCTGCCGGATGAAGAATACGGTCAGTACCGTGACCTGCCCGCAGATGAGCTGAAGGACTGCAACGCCTGCGAGCTTTCCCATGACGTGCGCATTGCGCTGCTCCGGGAGCGTCCGGAGGAGGCGCGGGAAATCGGCAAACCGATCTTCTCCGGTGAAATGCACTGCGGCGAGGTGCCGGAAACGACCTATGCCGCATGGATCCGCTATGATATCCGGCACGGCGACTATACCGATGCGAATAAGCTCGGCAAGCGCCTCTGGCCGATGGTGCGGCACCGGATGGATATGCTTTATGAAATCGGAACGCTGATGCATCTGTACAGCCTGACCAACCGGCAGACCGGAATCAATATCTTCCGGCACTCCGTCCGCGATTACGCAAACTGCCGCAATCACTGGATGCGGATGCAGTTCGCAATGGGCGCATACAGACTGTTCTCCCGCGTGGAGGTCGAATCCTTCCACATGGTGATGCCGCGGGAATGTCCGCTCTGGAGTGCGGAAAACCGCTATGAGGCAGCGGCAATGCGCGATTATTTCTATGCAGAGGCGAAAGAGCTCGCCGAGAAATTTGATGCCCGTAACGGCAATACCGTCTGCACAGATGCGCTGAACGCAGAGGATGCTCCCTATGACGAGGAAGCAGTCGATCTGATCGGCTGCTTTGCGGAGCAGACGCCGTCGGTCATCGGTGCAGTCTGCACCGCGCTGCCTGATGTGCTCACCGCGGAAAGCATCAGCGAAGCACTGGACGCCGACGGCCGCTTCAAGGTTGTGATGCGCGCCGCCGAGGAAACGCAGGGCGTCATCGCGGTGGAAATCGCCGAGGGCGACGGCTCTGCCAATATTCACCGGGTTCTTTTTGTGTGCCAGGAGGTTCCGCCGCCGGAGGATTTCCGTCCGGCAAGCCCGATTCCGGACGGTCTGCTCGATCAGATCAAGCAGGCAGAGGGCATGGTGCTCTGCATCACGCAGTTTGAGGATATGCAGCCGGATCTGGCGCTGCATTTCCAGCTCCGCCTGCTGAACCTGCTCTGCCCGGATGCAGCGGCGTTCCTGGACTTCTCCCGCATGAAGCTGCTGCCCGCAGGCTGGGTGGCGCTGGCCGCGAAGAGCGATGTGCCGCCGCTGGTCGATTATCTGTATAATCTTCAGCTTCGCGGACTGCCGGATTCCGATTACCTCTGGATCTCCACGCAGGGACTGCGCTGCTGCGGCCTTCGGGAGCTTGAGATTCTGGACGCGACCAAGGAAAACTTCCCGCGGTACTGCGATATGCTCTGCTTTGCTGCGGAGCGCATTCTGCTGCGCGGAGAGGCCGCCAATGCCGGTGAGCCGTTCGCGGTCGTCCGGATGACGGATGATACGGATTTCCGCTGCCTGTGGCAGCCTGCTTCGGAGGCGGAGAAGGATTATCCGGAGAGCGATCCCGCGGGCTGGGCTGTGCGTCAGGCACATGTCGGTGACGATGCCGATTCATGCAGCGGCAATGCCGTGCTGTATCTGGCGGGCAATGAAAACCCGGACGGCACCTGCAAACGGGAGCGGCTGGTCATTTCCGAGGAGGAATTCAACCGGTTCATGTACGGCAATTACATTGTGACGGCACGCAAGACGGCGGCGCTGGCACAGGAGCGCTATCCGATTTTTGCCGCGCTGTTCGATAAGGCGCCGGAGAATGCATATGTCTGTGTCCGCGATAAAAACGGGGATGACAACGAGCTCTGGATGAAGGTGACGGCAGCGGAGGATCATAAGATTACCGGTTTGCTTGCAGCGGCGTGTGCGGCAGGCAAGGAGGGCGATCCGTATGAAGCGTCGCCGGAGCAGCTGCTGGACTTCTCTGTCCGTCTGGACGAGAATCTGGTTGTTCACCCCAATACCGCATACATCGCGCTGGAGATTGAATAAGTGATTGCTTTGCCCCGGAACATAATATGCAGTCGGGGCAGATTCGCGGTATCATAAGGGCGGTATCCGGAATCCAAACAGAAAGGGTGTATCAGATGAATCAAAAAACACAGCTCACATCGCAGGAAATCGCATGCTCCGTCTGCGAAACCGGAACAGTCACGCCTGACCGCGTCCTGGATTTCGACATCGTTGTCGTCGGCGCGGGCGCAGCGGGTGTCCCGGCCGCGGGCTGGGCAGCAGAGCTCGGTGCAAAGACCGCGCTGCTCCAGAAGGAAGCTGGCGTCGTTTCGCAGGGCAACTGCGGCTCCGCGATTATCCGCTCCCGCTCGACAGAGGCAGGCATCGCAAAATGGATCCACCACACGAACAGCCTCTGCGGCTGGCGCGCGGATACAAAGCAGCTCCGTGCATATGCCGAGCACTCCGAAGAGGCTATGATCTGGCTGCTGAACCGTGCCGGTCTGACCGCTGAAACGGAATACGGCGACGGCAGCCGCGTGGACAACAACGCCGAGAGCGCAAAGCTGCTCAATGACGGCGACAGGCTCTGCGCATTCCGCAGCACAAGCGGCGATTTCACCGGGCTGTGGCAGGATCGCGGCAATACCTACGATTACGGCAGCGACCACTGCTATTTCTGGGCGCCGTGGATCGGACCGAAGCCGCTGAATGTCGGCCATGCACTGCGCAAGGTCGTGGACAGGGTACGCGCAGAGCATCCGAATCTTGAGGTATTCTTTCATACGCCTGCCGTGCAGCTTGTCACCGAAAACGGACGCGTCACCGGCGTCATCGGGCGGCAGTCCGACGGCAGTCATACGCTGTTCCGCGCAGCCAGGGCCGTGATTCTGGCGACCGGCGATTATACGAACAATCCGGCAATGGTTGCGCGCTGGTGTCCGGATATTGCGGATTTTGATAAAAAGCAGTTCGGCAAAACCGGTGACGGTCATGTGCTGGCGGTCAGTGCCGGTGCGGAGATGGAGCCGGTCGGGCATACCAAAATGATGCATGATTTTGACTCCGCGCTGATGTTTGAGGAGCCGTTCCTGTATCTGAATATGCGCGGCGAGCGCTTTACGAATGAATATACCGGGTTTGTGTATATGGGCAATCTGCTGCGCGATCAGCCTGCCTATAAAGGCAGTATGCTGGACGCGGATCATCCGGACGGGTCAAAGGGCTGGTACTGCACGCTGTATGACAGCAGCTATATGGAATGGGATCCGGATTCCTTTGTGGACGGCCCCGTGCCGCCGTTTGTGATGGAGAAGTTTATTCCGGGCGCGGTGGAGAATCCGCAGGGCGTATTCAAAAACCTGATTGACCTGCACAGATGCGATACGCTGGAGCAGCTTGCGGCGGAGCTGGATCTGCCGTGCGATGCGGTGCTCCGGTCGGTTGCACGTTATAATGAACTCTGTGCGCAGGGCTGCGATACCGATTTCGGCAAGCCGGCGAAATATCTGCATCCGATTGTGAAGCCGCCGTTCTGGGGCGCGCGCAAGCATATCCGTGTTTCTGCGGGTGTTTCCGGTATTCGGATCAATGAGAATGCACAGGCGCTTTCCGCGGACGGCACGCCGATTCCGGGGCTGTACTGCGCGGGCAATCTGGGCGGCCCGTTTTTCGGCGGCAGCGATTATCCGTTCCATCAGACCGGCCTGTCACTCGGCCGCTGCTATACATTCGGCATGATTGCCGCCCGGCACGCGCTCGGGCAGCTGTAAGCGAGATCGCTTTGCTGTGATTCAGAACGTGACTTTATATAGTATAATATTATAATAGTATAAACAGGGCGCTGACCTCAAAGTGAAGGTCGGCGCCCTGTTAATCAGTATTGTATAAGATTCTGTCTGCTCAGATGCAGTAATCATTCCCGGCATTGCCTGCGTTCCGGTCAAGGATATCCTGAATCGTCACGCTGTCGAGGTAACTCTCCACAGCCTTTTGCAGGCCCTGCCAGACATACAGCGTCGCACAGCTTTCCGCACGGGGACAGTCGTTGACCTCATATTCCAGGCAGGCCACCGGCGCGAGGCTTCCCTCCGTTGCGCGCAGCACATCCCCGACGGTGCATTCCCGCGGTGATTTCGCCAGCATATATCCGCCCTTGTTTCCGCGGTTTGTCCGCAGAATGCCGTTCTTGTTAAGCATAGGAACAATCTGCTCCAGATACTTCTTTGAGATTCCCTGATGCTCTGAGATTTCCTTCAGGGACATAAAGCCCTCTTCCTGATGCGCAGCCAGCTCGATCAGCATGCGCAGCGCATATCTTCCTTTTGTCGAAATCTTCATGGAAATACTCCTTTCTGCCCCGTGAAATCATGTTTATTATACCACAGATTTCATGTGTATGCAAGCGCGTGCGGTTCGTCGGAATCACGTTTTTTCGGGCACCTGGAGGTGCGTTCCTCTGCACTTCATACAAAATCCGTATGAAAATAGGAAAAAGCGGCATCTCCGATGGATTCAAAATGGGGCGGCGCTCCCATGATGAATCCGCTGGAGGCACATGATGTATAAATGAAGCGCTGCACCCTCTCGTGAGAATGCAGCGCCTGATTCTTTCTTCTGCTTATTCAGCCTTCCATGTGAGCACATAGACTCTGGAAACATAGCCGCTCTGCTCTGTGCCGTTCACATTGACGCTGACCGGACACCAGACGGTTGCATCGTCCGGATCAAAGTTGCCGTCCACGCTGACGAATGTACCGGCCGGGAGCGATGCGATGATATTGGATGCATAGCTCATGCCGGCACGGAGATAGGCGCTGTCAGCATTTGCACTGATGACGCCGTACATGCAGTCGGGCTTGGCGAGCGAGAAGTCATCGTTATAGGTGCCTGCGCGGTTCCGCAGTGCTGCGAGGTCGCCCTGCGCATTGGCCGTGACCTCCGGGAGCGACGAGAGGTCGCCTGCCGGGAAGCCTGCCGCCGCCGTGATGGCTGCGAGGTCTGCCGGGATCGCATAGACGCTGTCCGCATTGCAGGTGCCGCCCGAAAGCTCCGTGGATGCGCCTGCGGCAGTCTGACGGTAGATGTGGTACTCCGCCTTGACTGCACCGTTCTCCTCGGTGTACTGTACGCGCATCCAGATGTTGTCGCCGGTGTTCGGATTGAATGCGCCCATGATCTTGTTGTTGCTGCCCTGGCTCTCATAGAACGCATAGTTCGTGCCGCCCGTATTCTTGCGGAATGTGAAGTCTGCGCCGGTCTTCCAGGGGTTCTCGTCGCCGGTGCCGCCGAGCCGCACGGTTGACGCGCTCTGGTCGGACTTGCAGACAGCCCGGTAGCCGTTCTGGTTGCCGATGACGACGGTCGGCAGATCGTTTCCTGCCGGTTCAAAGTAATATGCTCTGCCGTTCTGTGCGCCTGCGCCGAGATATACGGCAAGCAGCTGGTTGTAAATCACCTGCGCAGAGGAAGGCGGCGTGACGTTGGACGGTGCCGGCGTGGTCTGCGGCGGCTGCGTTGCAGTCTGTGTATGCGTGGTATGCGGCGACGCTGTGGTATGTGTTCCCGCCTGCTGGGAAGCGGTCGTCGCATGATTCTGCGCGCCGGTCGTACCGTTCTGGCCGTTCGGCTTTTTGCTCACCGTTGTGGTCGTCGTGGTCTTTTTATGGGTTGCGTTTGTTTTCGCAGTTGTCAGCTTGATAAAGACAGCGGCCTGCGTCACGAGCTTTTTGGTGACGGGCTGGGTTGCGGTCGTCGTGATGTCGGAAAGCGTCAGGGTCCTTCTGGTCGGTGTCGTATCGCTTCCGGCGAGGACGTCCTCCCACATGCCCAGTCCGGTGGCTTCCGTGACCGGTGCGGTGGTTTCCGCCTCACTGTCTACCTGCGCGATATCAAACTGTGAATTCTGCTCATTGGTCGGATCCTGGCCGAAACGGTCTTTCAGCAGCAGGACGGTCCATGTAACCAGAACGGCACAGACAGCAAGCACAGCGACCATAATGATCATCTGTTTCTTCTGCGACATTTTCTTTTTTTCTGCGTTGCTCATGCTGTATAGCTCCTTTCTCCGAACCTGATCGGATACTCTTCTATTGTTATCATACCAGAAAAATTGAAAAAAAGAAAGCTCCCGATGCATTTTCTGTCGGAGTATACAAAATCCGCGGCCGTACAGCCCGTTTTCTGACTGTATGCACATGCATTTTTCCTGTGATACCCTGAAAAAAAGGCAGCCCGAGACCGAATTTCAGGCGGTCTCAGGCTCAAGCAAAAGGAAGTATTAAGGAAGTATTACAATATAGAGGAAAGCATGTTATGAACTGCCGGCTGCCTCTTACTTGTCGCGGATAGCGTCGATCGGACGCTTTTTGGCGATCCGGCGAACCGGAAGGAAGCTGGCGACGGCTGCGACGGCAAGGCTGACAAGCAGCAGCAGAATAATCTGGCGGATGCCGAAATGCAGCACGGTAATGAGAACGTGAAGATGATTTCTGACGACAAAGTTGATCAGGATGACCGCCGCCGCGCAGAAGATTGCGGAGAGCGCAAAGTTGATCATTGCGATGAGGAAGCTCTCCGAGAAGAAGATACGGAACACATCCGCCGAGCGCGAGCCGATCGCACGGAGAATGCCGATCTCCTGCCGCTTGTAATGGATACTGGTTGAAATGAAGTTCGCCATGAGCAGTGCGGCAAAGAGAGCGAAGAACAGGCCGATCCAGAAGAAGACCTTTGCGAGCCCCTTGAGAACGGCGTTCACGGTATCAAGCTCCGTGGTGACCGCATTGTTCATCTGATAGCGTACCGTGACGTCCTTGCCGTCGCGGTAGCAGAAGCGGACAAAGCTCTCGATGCCGGCTCTGTCCTCGGGCATGGCGCTGAGGATGCTGTCATAGATGCCGTCCGGATCCCGCACCAGAATCGAGAAATACTTCTGCGGGATAACGCTGGCATTTTCATAAGCGCTGTCCGGTCTGACAACGCCGACGATCTTTGCGTTGTTGTCCTCCGTGCTCTGGTAATTGCCCCACTCGTCCTGGTATCCGTTGTAGAGCGTCCATTTGCCGCCGTTCAGCGTATCCAGCACGGCTTTGAATGCTTCTGATGTCAGCTCTGTTTTGCCGGAAACGATGTCATCGAGCATTTTCTGTCCTTCCGGCACACTGTTGCTGTCATCATAGATGCTGAAGTACCGGAGTGAAACAATGATTTCATTGTCCGCAAGGGCGGTCTGCGGCTTGTCAAGCCAGACGATGTCCTCTGCCGGAATCTTGTCCAGCAGCGTGCAGGAATCAACCCATGCATTTGCCCAGAGCTTTGCGCTGCGGTTTTCGTAGGAAAGGCTCAGGTTGCCGTTTCCTCTGCCGCATTCGTAGATCTGCGGCTGGTCGGCAATCATTTTTGCGAGCCTTCCCTTGCCGATCATGGCGCAGCCGCTCATGCTGTAATTGGCTTCGACCGAGAACTCCTCATTCAGCAAATAAGCGACCAGTTCTTCGTCTTTGCCGAGGCGCTCACTGTTTTCACGCAGCTTTTCAAAGCGCGTCAGATCCATGCCGGTGTCCACGACGCCGGTCACGGTATAATCAGTGCCCATCAGGCGGATGACCTTGCCGACCATTTCCAGCGGCGAGGTGATCTTCTGATATTTCAGCGGCGTATGAAGCTCCTTGCGCTCGTCGTCTGTGAGCGGCGCATGGTAGCCTGCGCGCTGGAAGGTGTCGCAGAGTGCGGCGCTGATTGCGATTTCGTCCTTGCTGCCGTCCGGCAGGTCGCCGCAGACCAGCTTATAGTTCAGGCGGTTCATGACCTCGTCGTCGATTTCTGCAAAGCCGCAGAAATGCTCCATGTTGGGACTGAACATACCCTTGGTGAACTCATAGGAGCTGTCGAACTGATCGTCAAAGCGCAGATTGGCGTTCGGCGGAATGTAAAGACCCGCAGCGTCCAGTCCGGTTTCCGTTTTGAACTGCTCCAGCTCATCCGGTGTAACCTTGAGGCCGTCGGTCATCCACCACTCGTTCATGAGTCCGCCGCCCATCTTGTGCGCCTTGTTCGCGGAGATGTAGCGGATGCCGCTGTCAAGCAGCGAATCCGTGCAGGCTCGGATGTGGTCGTAGGAGCTGAACGTATCGACCAGTGCGAATAATGTAAATGCCGCGACGGAAAGCAGAATCGTCATGACCAGGCGGAAGCGCTTATGCTTTAAGCTGCTTGCGCCGATCTTGAATGCGCTTTTCATCGGCAGCACGGATTTAATCAGGCTGAAATCAGAACCGTCCTGCACCGGGATTTTTTCGGTGTCGGTATCCTGAAAGCGCTGCGAGGTACTCGGCAGCGTGACCGTGGCACCGGTGCGGAGCTGATCCAGATATTCGTTGATCCGGATGCGGTCCTCCTCCGTCAGGTGATAATCCGGCGGGATCTCGATGCTCGCGGGACGGAAGATCAGCGCCTTTTCGGCATTGTCCGCATCCTGCACGGCTTCGACATCGCGGATGACCTTGCCGTCCGCCAGTTCAATGATGCGGTCGGCGTACTGCTCTGCATATTCGCGGTCATGCGAAACAACGATGACCAGCTTTTCTGCGGAGAGCTTTTTCAGTGTATCGAGCACCTGGCGTCCGGTGTTGGAATCGAGCGCGCCGGTCGGTTCGTCTGCCATGATGATCTCCGGCTTCTTGACCAGCGCTCTTGCGATTGCGACGCGCTGCTTCTGGCCGCCGGAGAGCTCATTCGGCTTGCGGTCGCCGAAGCCTTCCAGATCCACAGCCCTGAGGATCTCGTTCAGCTCGGCGTCAGTCGCCGTTTTGCCCTGAAGCTCCAGCGCGAGCGCGATGTTTGCGCCGACAGTGAATTCCTCCAGCACATTGTATTCCTGGAAGATGAAGCCGACGTAGGTATTGCGGTAGCTGTCAAAACGCTGCTGCGTAAAATCCTTGGATGAAATGCCCTTGATGATGATCTCGCCGTCGTCATACTGATCGAGTCCGCCCAGAAGATTGAGCATTGTCGATTTGCCGGAGCCGGATTTGCCCAGCAGGAAGACCATGCCCTTTTCCGGAAAGCGAAGAGAAATGTGATCTACCGCAAGAACCGGTACGCCTTTTTTCGGCTTGTAGGTTTTGCAGAGATTCCTGGTTTCAAGCATCTTCGGGCTCCTTTCACTGCGCAGTCAGGGGGTGCGCAAAGTTCTGAATGTAGCTACATTATAGCAAAATCTTTATGAAGAAACAAGATGCAAAATGATTAAGATTTTCTAAAGATGGCCGCGAAAGCACGGTTTTGTTTCCAAATTGTAAGCAGATTGTTGGAAAATCGGATTGAATTCGACGCGCTTCTGTGGTATAATGGGGAAAAACGGGTGGGGGAAACTGTGCCCCCTGCCGCAAGGTGTCCGATTTGAAAATAAGGAGGACAGTATGGAGTATATCGAGGTCTTTCAGGCAATGCTGGCAGATATGCGATCCGATCTGCGGCACTGGCTGCGCGGAAATACTGCGGAATACATGTATCATGAAACGTCCGGCGGAAAGGATGCCAATGCAGCCGCACGCCTGCGGCTCTGCTATGCGCTGGCCTATGCTGACCGGGCGGAAGCTGCGCGTGAGCAGATTGTGCGCACGCTGTTTGACGAGGAATGCAGGGCAGCTGAAAACGGCGCTGCCTCCGGCACGGCCATGAAGCTGCTGACTGCCATGCTGAAGGAATACGAGCCTGCGGATTCTCCGCTGTTTGCGCGCGCAGAGGGCTGCGATCCCGCCGGGTGCGAGGTCCGGCGGCTGGAGCAGTATTCGCTGGAGGACTGCATGGAGGCTGCTTCGGAAACCGGCATGCACTCCTATCTCTTTACGCTGATGGTCTGTGCTTCACGGCTCTGCGGCGAGGATGCGCTGTGCCGTTTGCAGGAGCGCTTCGGCAGCAGACGGGGCTGAAAGGCTGCATCCGTCATATGATAATGAAACAGAACGGCTGTACCGCTTTGTGCGGTGCGGCCGCTTTTTTATGCAAAAGTGTACCGCAGGCGTTTTTGTTTCTTCCGGAAAACAAAATTCCGAGGCGCGTTCCCTGGTTGCTCTCAGCGTTATTTCTTCTGAAAATATTACCTTGAGTATATATGCAATAAAATTCTACTGGTTATAGAGTTGTATTTGTTTGCATATATTTGTAATTATTAACCGTAAAATGAAACAATATATAAAAATAACGTAAATACGTGAATTCCGACTAATGCGTAGCGTTCTTGGCGTTTTGCTCAAAAGCAGACATGTTTATTTGTACCATGTGTAGAAATAGTGCAAAATGCATATAATCTTTCCGGAACGCTCTTGACTTTTTCATACTGCAAAGGTATAATATAGAAAAGGTCAGGACGATAATGCTCCGTATTATACACTCCGGCAACCCGGAGAATACGGTATCATTAAATATTATGACCGGATTTGGAGTGCCGGACATGCGGATGCATGTACCGGTCAAAATGTTCTCCGGCTCCTCAGCGGACAGCTGAAGGCCGCCGGATCCGGAATTTATGACAGAAAGGGAGGATCAGGCTATGAGAAAGACATGGAAGCACCGCATGCTCAGCGGTGTGACCTCGGCCGTAATGACGGCGGTGTATCTGCTGCCGCCCGGGATCAGGCTCACGGACGGAATCGGCGGGATGACCGTCCATGCTGAAACTGTGGAAAACCTTGCCGGCAACGTGCAGACGGACGACATCACATTGCTGATCGGCACGCCGCTGAACGGAGGCGTCAACCCGCTCCGCGGCGATACGCTGGAAGAAACGATCATGAACTACGAAAATGCGTATGCGCTCGGTATTGCGTCGCAGTTCTCCGTGTTCATGCATCACTGCTTCATCCCGCATGATTCCGACTCCGAGGGACGTACCGCAGTCGGCGGCAACTTCGATGCGCAGACCGGCTGGCAGTATGAGATCGCAAAGGGCGATTACAACAGCAATATCCGCCTGGAGGAGCTGGTCGGCAGCAAGGATTTCGCGCACATCATCTGGGGCGCGAATCCGACCGAGAAAACACCGAATCCGCTGCTGAACAACATCGCCGTGGATACGACGTACAGCTCGCAGAACATTTATAATTCTCCGAAGAATATCGTTGTGGAGGATTATGTTCCGGACGGCGTGAGCTACGGCGAGAATTATGTCAGAGAGAATTACTCCGGCAAGCTGAATCTGTTCTATCAGGCAAATCTGATCGACTTCGATGAAACATTCAGTATGCTCCGCGAGCGTTCCCTCATGCTGGCAGAAAAACCGAATGAGTTTCAGATCATCACGAACGGCGAAACCATGCGGCTCATCTACGAGGGCGAGCAGAAGGATACCGTCTACTGCCACCTGACACCGGAGCAGTTCGAGGAATTCCGGATGAATGTGACGAACATTGAGTTCGAGAATATTCCGGAGCTTGAAACGCCGCGTTACGAGATGCCGTCCGATGGCGGCGACCCTGTGGAGTGGAAGTACGCATTCATCGTCATCACGGTGGACGGCGGTACCAATGTGCAGAAGGAAGGCGACGCGTACATCGAAAGCGGTGCGCTGCGTGCTTCCGATCTGGAATATGACGAAGCAAACGGCATTGATCCGATGTACGATTATCACCTCGGTGTTTCTTCGCACTACGGCGGTGAGAAGTACACATGGATCAACGGCGTGTCTGTTTCCAAGGACAAGTGCGACAAGGGCGCTGACAGCAATTACCGCGCCAACAACGATCCGGGCGTCACCTCGCTGCTGTACAACTTCTCGGATGCAAAGCAGATCGTGCTGTCCGGTGCATTCCAGGGCACCATTCTGGCGCCGGATGCACATATTACAGACGAATGCTTCATCGGCAATTCCGAATCTCACCCGCATCTGTCCGGTGCGATGATCGCAAAGTGCTTTGAGGGTACCGTGGAATACGGCTACCGCCCGTTTGAAGGCCCGAGCTCGATCGTCGGCGTCAAGACCGGATATTATGTGGAAGCCTCCAAGTTCAAGGGCAACGGCACGGATTATCTGCCTGGCGCAACGCTCGGACTGTACCGCCTGACACCGGTATACGGTGAGGACGGCATCACGGTCGAAAGCTGGAAGGAACAGCTGATCGACTCCGAGGTGACCGGGGATGAGGATATCAAGCTGTGGTTTTCCAGACCGGGACAGTACTGCATCAAGGAGATTGCAGCGCCGCCCGGCTATCAGCTGAGCAATGCGGTCTATTACTTTGAGGTCAATGAGGGCGAGAAGAATTCCGCTCAGTATGATACCGGAAAGACAAAGCCGGAGCTCGGCAGCAAGATCGAATATGACTATGCGGATATTTCTGCGGAGGTCGGCGGCAAGACATTTGACCGGATTCCGGGCTCGTCGTTCTACACCTTTGAGGATCTTTACGACACGGTAAAGCCGGTGGAGAGCGATTCCGGAAAGACGATCACCGACAACCGCGAGGCTGCGATGAACGATCCTTCCAAATTCCTGTATGACCAGAATTCGTTCTATTTCTATACATCGGACGGCGTGACGCCGAATGCCGTGACCTTCGTGCTGGATCAGCCCGCGCTGAAACATACGGAATACCTGAGCGGCAAGGAAACCGTGACGGTCAACAAAGTGACCTACGAGTTCAACGATGACGGTTCGCCGAAGGGCGTCACCATGTACGATACCTATAACCAGCAGGACGAACTGCTTCCGGACAGCGGCGGTCCGGTCGGCGAATACGATATTCAGACAAGCAAGATCGTAAAGGCAGTGCTGAATATTTCCGGCGGGCCGGGTACCGTGGACATCGCAGAACGCTACAATCCGTCGAATATCATCGAACAAAAAGAGGTCGAGGCAGGAGATACGGAAATCGTACTCTACGAGGGCGACGCAGGCGGCTTCGGGGGCTATCAGCGATATATCCCGAGCGAGGGCGTGACGGTCGAATCCATTACCGTTTACGGTGCGGAAAGCGACCCGCTGCTCGTCAAGGAGTTCAATTATTCGTATGAGAAGGAAACGACCTTCGACCGCGAAACCTTTACACTGACACCGACGACCGATACGAACGGCAATGCCTGCTTCCGGATTCCGGATCAGGCGGTTGGCACAAACGGATTCCAGATCAGTGCGATTCCGTTCAACGGCAGCAACGGCAAGGTCGTAAAGATTCTGCTGGATCTGACCGTCGCGGACGGCACGGAGAACGGCACCGTCGCAGCGGGACGCAAGGACTGGTCGGCCATGAGCGCCCAGCGCACCGGCATCACCGCTTCCGATCCGGCCTATCCGTACTTCGACAGCACCGTGGAGCTGGATCCTGCCGAATATCAGTATTATAAGGTACTGAATGTGACAGAGGAAGGCCGCGAGCACGAGCGCTATCCCACGACCATGATGCCGGTTTACCAGCGCGTGGAGTACAAGGAGCCGACCGTGACGTATTACGGCGAGGACAGCACCTTCACGACGCCGGTCGGAACAGTCAAGACCTGTTCGCCGCTTGACGTGGAAAAGAATGCCTATCTCATCGAGGATGATGAGGGCACAGAGCATCACTACACCTTTGAAACCGAAGGCGATACGATTGTCAGGATTTACCGCGACGGCGAGGAAGTAACCGAGGACGGCTTTGCACTGCATAAGCTGTATGACAAGTCGGGCGCGGAAATGCCGTATTACTGGCTGGTCAAGGATGAGAAAGCCGTTCAGCCTGCGGTTGACATGACGCCTTCCGCGCCGACGCCGTTCAAATTCCTGAACAGCGAGGCAATTACCCTGCGCAAGATCGCACGCGGCGACGAGGACAAGGAGCCGCTCGCAGGCGCAGGCATGGCGATTGCGGAGTACGAGGCAACGCTGAGCAATCCGCGCACGCTGACCGCAGTCGGCACTGCACGCGGATTCACCACGCAGACCGACAAGGAATTCACCGCAGCCGTTGCGGACGCGACCGACCTGACGGGCGAGCACGGCGCAGAAATTCAGAAGGCAGAGGTTTCCGGCGGAAAGGTACTGCACATCTATAAGATGAGCGAAACCAAAAAGCCGTCGGGCTATGTTGATGCAACAACCGAAACCTACTTCTTCATCTTCGGCGATGTGCTGTATCAGAGGGAAGTCACGATCGGAACCAATCTGGTCGTACCGTTCCGGGCGACCGGTGAGATTGATCCCATTCAGGCAAATGCCTGGAGCAAGCTGACGCTTTCCGAAAGCACACCGGCACAGCGGCTCATCACGCTCGCGGACGACGAGGAAAAGAAGTTCAACCTCCGCAAGACCGATGCGGCGACCGGCCAGCTGATTACCGGCGCAACGCTCCAGCTCATCCGCATCACGGATCCGGATGCACTGGACGGCAAGACGCTCTATTCTGAGCTGGATGCCTCCGCATACGAGGTTGTCGCAGCGAATATCCGCTCCGGCACCGTCTATCAGAGAACCAAAGCACTGGGCGAAGGCACCTATGCAGTTGTTGAAACGGCGATGACCAACCGGCCTTATTCGCACGATGCGGTGGATAAGCTCAATGTGTTCACCGTGGACAGCGACGGCATCGCAGTACCTGGAACAGTCTGTGTGACCGGCTTCACGGTGGAAACCAATGCAGAGAGCAAGGCTGTAACGGTCACGCTGCCGAACGCCAAGACCGGCGATAAGGTTGTGTTCAGCAAGGTCAATGAAAAGGGCGAGATCCTGAGCATTGCCAACACCGCGGATCTGGAAAGCCTGAACATCCGGCTGACCGATTATACCGGTTCGGAACTGAACGCGCTGACCGCAAACATCGTCAGTGATCTGCTCGGCACTCCGGCAACGGCACTTAGCATCAATCTCCCTGCAGACGCAGGTGGGGCGGGTACGCTGCTGCGTACCGTAACAGAGGATACCCTGAACAGCGACCTTGCGGCCGAACAGCAGAGCCCGATCCCAGGCAGGCCGGCATCGAAGGACAGCGTTGTGTATCACATCTACTGCTTCAGCGAGGAGGCTGTCCCTGCCGGTTACAGCAGGGCAAAGCCGATCTACTTCTACTTCACGTATCCGCGCTACGGCGACGAGGGATTGAAGCTCTACGTTCTGGATATGAACGACGAAGCAAATGCGGCACTCGCAGAGGATGCCTATACCGATCTTGACAATTTCAAGCAGGCAGAGGGCGTCCAGAAGACAGAACCGAACGGCAGTACCTATGACGAATTCCAGTTCAGCATGACGGATGCGCCGCAGTCCAACAGCATCTCGTTCTATAAGCAGGACAACAAGCGCAAGCTGAACGATACAAAGGACGGTACGGTTGAGGATCCGGATCCTGTCATCGGTGCAGAGATGCAGCTGACGCTGGTCAGAGCGTATGCATCCAATCATACCCTGGCGGATGTGAACATCGAACCGGCGGGTGCAGCGGAACTCAGCAGCGACGGCATGACTTTGACATGGACGACCGACGGCACGGAAGTCGTGTTCAAAAACCTCCCGGACGGCGAATACGAAATGACGGAGCTCAGCGCACCGGTAGGTTACAGAAATGCAGGTGCTTATCAGTTCATTTCCGCGGACGGAAAGATCGAGTATCTGAACGGCGGTAACCGCGATTATGTGCGCACGAACTCCGGGAATGACACAGATCCTGACAGAATCGTCGCAACGGACGAACTAATCACGTTCAACCTCCGTAAGACCAGACCGCTGACCGGTGTGACAGGCGAAACCGATACGCCGGTGCCGGGCGCAAAGATGCGGCTGACCGGAAAGACGGCATCGGGAGATGCAATTGATCTTTCCAATGTCAGAATGCGTGACGTTCAGCTCTATGTGACGGCGGATTCGGCGGACGGCCTCAGCACGGTTGACAAGGGCGACGACGGCCGGACGCTCGGCAACGTCGGTAACCTCGTCCGGACGAATATCATTCCGGATGAGAACACCGATCCGAATATCATCGAGTGGACGACCATCGGAAACGGCGTCATCTTTGAGCAGCTGCCGGACGGCGAGTATACGGTCGAGGAGCTGGAGGCACCGGAAGGCTATGCCAAGGCGGCTCCGCGCACGATCACCGTTGAGAACGGCGCAATCAAGGAAACCGGCGCAACGAGCGCGACTGTTTCCGATGAAAAGATCCTGAACATCGGCAAGGAAGGCATGGGCGGAACGGTCGCGGCGAATAACCGTGCAAAGTTTACGCTCCAGCCTGCCGAGGGCGGCACCATTGAGGGCGTGACCGTGAACGGTGCGCCGCTCGCCGCAGACGGCAAATTCGACGGCAACAGCGCTGACTTTATCGGACTGAAGCCGGGCGAATATACGCTGACAGAGGTCACGGCACCGAACGGCTTTACCAAGGTGACATCCGAATTCCGGTTCCGTGTCTATGAGGAGCGCATCGCGGAAGATGCGAACAATCCGGAGAATTACAGATATGTCCAGAAGATTGCGATGCTCGGCAGTGCGACCGACGGCTTTACGCTCAAGGGCGAGGATGACGAGCTGATCATCACAGACAATGTATCGAAGCTCCGGCTTGCAAAGCTGGATCCGGACGGCGCACTGCTTGCAGGTGCTGAGATGAAGCTGACGTTCAGCAGTCTGGCAACCGGCAAGACGTATCAGAAGGTTACGGACGATACGCTGGCACCCAAGGCGTCGGTCACATGGGTGACGGACGAAACAAACAATCCGAAGGAATTTGTCGGCCTGATGGACGGCCTGTACACACTCTCCGAAGTGAAAGCGCCGGACGGCTATACCGTTGCAGAGCCCATCACCTTTGAGGTGCGGGACGGCGTGATCATCGAGGATGAAACCGAAGGCGAAGACGGCACCATGGTGGCCGTGACAGGAACAGGCGTGACCATGGTCAATGAGCGCGCAGCTGTCACAACGACCACCGCACCGGCACCGACCGCGGATGTGAAGATCAACAAGGCGGATCAGTTCGGCGACGAGGTCAAGGGTGCGATGCTGAAGCTGACGGGCGAGGATGCAGGCGGCAAGGGCATTGTCTTTGCAGCAGGCAGCCTGGAGCTCGGCGCGGAGGCAAAGCTGGTGAACGGCAGCGGCGACGCACTGGTCTGGTACTCGGGCATTGAGCCAACCGATGTGAAGAACCTGCCGGACGGCAAGTACACACTCCACGAGGAGGTCACACCGGGCGAATACGAAACCGCGCACGACATGACGTTTGAGATTTCCGGCGGCAAGCTGGTGAAGATCAACGGCGAGGACGTCGAGGGCGACAAGGTTATCGAAATGGTCGATGAAAAGATCATCACCATAACGACGACGACCGTTACTACGACAACCACTACGACCACTACCACGACAACTGCGAAGGTTACGACTACGACGGTCACCACGACCGCACCGGAAGTTACCACGACCGTGACGACCACAACCCCGGCACCGACCGCGAATGTGAAGATCAACAAGGCGGATCAGTTCGGCGCAGAAGTCAAGGGCGCTAGCCTGACGCT